>JAABUJ010000204.1_pt1 | contig 129477 bp, 147 predicted proteins | sample 5559131 | NCBI WGS metagenome assembly JAABUJ01 (sample SAMN10711875, study PRJNA513366) | rock metagenome | isolation source: Antarctica rocks | place: Antarctica: Victoria Land, Mt New Zealand nord | collected 2016-01-07 | reverse complement strand
CCCGCCACCAAAAGCAGCTTGGACGTCTAACAACGGCCTCCCAAGTGTGAAATTGGCTGCGGAGCGGCAAACGGGGCTGAAATCGGCGATGTCGCGCTCAACTGTGGTTCTCAATAACCCCCCTCTAACACTAAGCCGTAAAGTGGTACGCAGCTCTACTGCCAACCACTCAGCGGCAAGCGCGAGCACCCCAGCTCCTGAGTGTGCGTTCAATCTGTTACAAAGCGGCCTGCAAGAATTTTTGACGCCCTGCTTGCAGAAGCGCCCACCCAACCCAAGAAACCGCCCTTTGACGTGTTACGCGGCCCGGTTAGGCAGGCGCCGCATCCACAGCCTACCACCCGTTCGTGTCAGCCTGGTTGTACACGTACGCAGCGACGGCCGCGATCTCGTCGCCGTCCAGGCGGTCGGCCCACGCCGGCATGGCGTTCTTGCCGTTCTCAACCTGCCGTGCGGTATCCCTGTCACTGCTCGCGCTGGCGCACGCACACAGCCAGCGCTCTAAACTGACGTGCTACCACAGCGCCTGGTGGGCGCGGCCACAAGGCTGCCCATTTGTTTGATGTCCTAACACGGCAGCAAAACGCTTGTGATTGTGCCCGGTGGCTGCCTGGTAGATGGCTGCCTCTGCGTGCAGGCACTGCTGGCACGTCACACCTGTTACAGCACACCAGCGGCACAGAGAGAGAGACAGAAAGAGCGCGCCTGGTGGACGATGGCATCGACATTGAACCCGCCATCCAGGTACTTGACCAGCGAGTCCTTGGACAGCGTCTTCTCTTGTTGCACACTGTTCAGGCCGCCGGTGTGGCACGCGCTGCGTGCGCCGGGCGACGCAGGAGTGAGCTGCTCGTTCTCATAGCCCGTGCAGGTTGCCCTTATATTGCTGCCACCAGTGAGCCCTCTTGTCCCTCTCCACAGACATCCAGGCTCGAACCAGCACGCAGGCGCCCAAGGCCAGGAGGCAGCGGCGGGCGCGCACGCGCAGTTGCCGTCAAAGACCTCCTGCCCGAGGGCGAGGTCCGCAGACCCGGCCGCCAGCGCGATCGCGGCGTACACGCCAGCAGCCGTCAGCAGCGCGCCCTTGCCAGCCGTGGCCCGGTCCACCGCCCAGGCCAGGCCCTTGGTGGACGCCTGCCGCCAGTGCACTATGTGTGCGTGCACCAACCTGCTGCGGCGGCAGCCTGAGGCGCAGCTGCAGCCTGCTGGTTGTCGGGCCACACAGGGGCGATGTCTGCAAGGAAAGGCCACGCTCAGAAGATCTGCTTGGGCGTGCTTCATGGGCGTCCAGCTTGCACGGCTACTTGCTTCGCCTGGAATCTCGACTCGACTCGAGTCGCGAGCCCTGCAGCAGAGGCACTTTGCAGCTCGCTGCGTGCCCCGCAGCCTGAGAGGCTGCACAGACTCGCACCTTGCAGACCAGCGCGTTCTGCCGGGCGACCGGCGCCCTGCGCGAGGCCAGGCAGGGGCGAACAGTCCTGGCGGCCAGCATGCTGCTCGACATCCCGACCGTTGACGATGTTGACGACAACGAGCTTGGTCAACCGGAGCTGGCTATAGATTGGGAATGCAGGCCGGTGCAGCTGCTGTTCCAGGCTGGGACGATGGTACAGGCTGACTTGCTAGGGTGAGCGCTCAGGGAGCCCATTTAAGTTGCACAGCCTTGCTGACAAAGTGTTGAGTGATGAGTTTCAGTGCACAAAGTCACATGTTACTTTGCGGCTAGTCGCCTGCTCTGTCCGAGCAGGGCACCTACATGCGCCCTTCACATACACTGGTCACACAACACAGATGCAGACACACAGCCGGCACGCAGTGCACGCACGCACCCACAGACAGGCCAAAGCACGCTTTCAGGCAGGCAGGCAAAGAGCCCTTGCGGCTCCAGCGCGAGGCATGCGCCCTGTGAGGCCACACGCTGCAGCGGCAAGCGCCCTGGTCACAACGCGGGACACAAGTCCCGCACACAAGGTCCTGCTGCATCCCCACGCCGGCCAGGCCGCCCCAGGCGGATGCAGCATCGACAGCAGCATGCAAAGCAGCAGCAGCAGCAGCTAGGGTTAGCCTAGCTGGGGTGACCCTATGCAGCCGAAAGGCGCGCTCCTTACCGCGCTGCGCTCGGCAACGGCGCGGCGCAGGGCAAATCCCTGAGGCCGCCCCTGCACAGCACGGCGGCGGCAGCAGGCAGCACGCCGGCGCGCAGCGGCAGCGAGAGCCAGGGCAGGAGCGCGCCGCGTCACGGCTGCGGCGCGGCGCAGGACAGCCGGGGCAGGCTGTCGCCGTACAGCACGGCCGGCAGCAGCAGGCAGAAGGCGGCGGAGGACGCGGCCGCCAGGTACGGCAGGAACCACTCATACTTCTCGCTCTTCACATGCGGCAGCAGCAGCGCGGCCGGCAGCGCGCCCGCCAGCGCGCCGCCCAGCGGCGTCAGGCCGTACGGGTAGCCGGTGAGGCCGGCCGCGGCGCCGAACGCGGCCAGGCACGCTGCAACGCCCAGCAGGCGTAGCACGGGGTACCTGCCCGCACGCGCCGCGCTTTTCAGGCTCGCAGGCCCATGTCCTTGCAGAACCCCGTCGGCGCGCTTGCAAGGGGTTCACGCCATGCCAGGCCCCTGCGCTGCACCCCGGCCACTTGCAACACACGTGACCCACCCAGGCACGCACACCTTCAGCGCCAGGCACACCCAGCTCATGCCTTGGCCATACCCTGACAGCAGTGTGAGCAGCAGTGTCAGCATGTAAAGGATAGCACGGCTGACCAGCTGCGGCAGGACTCCTGCAAACCTGATCGTCTCAATGTTGAGCGCGTGGTCCAGCAGGAAGAGCACCAGCAGGCCGAATGCGCACGCCGCGCCCGCGAGCGCCGTGCGGCACAAGTCCTGCGCGGCTCCCAGCCAACTGGTAGTTAGAACGTGGCCTCTTGGACGGTGATGCCAGGTGGTGCGGGGACCATGGGCATAATGCCTCTGGGGCCGATGCACATGCATGCTCATCATGCCAATCACGCATGGGCATGATCCATGGGTTTTACGCCCGGCGTGCGCGCCCGCTTGTCGTTGCTTGCGGCAGACATGCGCGCTGCACGATGCAACACTGAAGAGAACATCCATGTCAAGGCACATGCAGGGCCTGCTGCATACGACAACGGCCCCAGCTTAAAGACACCGTTGGCAAGCACAGTTCAGCAAAAGAGCAGTCAGTCCACACAGAGAACCAGAGAAACTGAGTGGCGCATGCAGTGCGACGCGGCCACAGGGCGGGCAGGGGCGCGCGCCGTCGCGAGCGCGTCGAAGAAGTTACCGCCCAGGCCGGCCACGAGCGCGAGCGCGGCCGTGCGCAGCGTGCCGAAGCGCGTCTCCACATGCAGCGCCAGCGCGCCCAGCAGCAGCGCGGTCGCGCCCAGGTGCGCGAACGAGTCCGCCAGCAGCAGCGACGCGCCCCAGCGCCAGCACTCGCGCACCGCGCGCATGTGCGGCCCGAAGCTGCGCGCGCGCGCGGGGCTCGGCACGCCGTACAAGCCATTGCATGCGGGAACAGTGCGCCCAGCGCGAGGCACTGATTCAGGGACGACTGCCAGCGGCAGCGATGTGCCTCAGCGCCAGATGCACCGCAGCGCCGGCGCACGCGCTGCGCAGGGCACCCACGGACCCCGGCCTCCTCACACGCAGCCGCGCATGCGTCCTCGCGCTCGGCTGGCACTGCGCATGCGCGGGCTGCTTCCCCTGCAGCTGCGGCGCGCTGTCGCCAAGTCCAAGCACGACCGAGACCAGGCAGGAGCCCGCTGCGGCGGGCGCTGACGGCGAGGCGCGCACCGCGCGCCCCAGAGCACCAGGAAGCCCTGCTCGAAGCGGTAGCAGGGCGTCCAGGAGCCGACCCACAGCGCCAGGCCGCGCGGCCCGCTGGCAAAGCCCGCGGCGGGGCAGCCGGGCGCCGCGCCGGGGTGCGCCGCCAGGTACGCCGGGTACTCGCCCGCCATGAATGCAAACGCCATGCAGGCCACCTGCGCGAGCGGTTAAGACATGAACGACACGAACTGAGACAGCCCGGGCGCGCTCGGCTGTGGGACCGCCCGCCCCTGCTGTGACAGATGTCTCAATGCAGGCGCGTCTGCGCACCGCTGCACAATGAACGCAGTGCTGCTGATTGCGTGTCTGCAAGCATGCTAGGCGGACGCGGTGCAGGCAGCGCGCATGCCGCTCACACACGAAATAGCACATGGACTGCCGGGTCGGGGGCGCACCAGCACGAACAGGGCGGTGAACCAGGGCGCGTGGCCGTGCAGGCGCGCCGGCGTAGCGTTGTCGAACAGCAGCTCGCCAAAGATCCACAGCTGCGCCGCAGCACACGCCCACCTCAGCGATCTGAGAGCAGACGAGCGCTCGACGCCAGCCATGGCGAGCACTGCAAGCCCGATGGGCACACCGCTAGCGTCACATGAGCAGCGCGGTCACTGGCGACATGGACAGCAGGGCCGCCGACCATATGACTGGCTAGATAGGATTGCAATCACCATACCTAGACCTGATTTTGAAACCCAAGCACTGCACGGGAGCCCACCTCGCCCAGCAGGCGCTCGCGGAAGCTCTTGAACATGTGCGTGCGCTTGAAGTTCAGGTAGAAGTGCGCGCGCCGCCGCTTCGGGTTGCCCTGGTACCGCGCCTCCGCGTCCAGCCTGCCGCAGGCGGCAGCTGGCTCAAAGGGTGCCCTGATGGATCCCTCACCAACAGCCCGGCGCGTTGCGTGACGCTCGCCGCTGCCTCTGCTGCTCAGCCACGGCGGCGCACAAAGCGCACTCACAAGTGGCTGCTTCATCTGCAGCGATGCCGAGCACACTGTGTTCATGGCGCGCTGGAGCAGGCGTCCTGCCGCCGAGCCGACAGCGGCCGCGAGAGCGGAGGCGCTAGGTGCGAGCCGCCCGCGGCCGCACCTGCCGCGGTGCGTGAGCCCGCACGTGCGCCGCGCGCGCCGCGCGGCCTTCGCGTCCGCCGGGCCGCCGCCGCCGCCGACGCCGTTCATGGCCGCGGGGCTGCCCGCGCCGCCGCCGCCGCCGCGGCCAGCCGCGGGCGCGGGCACGACGGCGCCCATCCACTCGCGGTGCGCGCGCAGCGGGTATTCGGCGAACACCAGGCCGGCCGCGTGCGCGGCCGCCGCCAGCGCACGCACCAGGCAGCCGCCGCGCCGATGCGATCTGCCGCGCGCGCCGCGCCGCGTCAGCGCGCTGCTGCGCACGCTGCGGTAGGCATGCACGGCATGCTGCTGAGGGAAGGCGAGCTCAATATGGTCCTCCATGTGTGTGTGTAGCATCTTGCTTGTTGACGTGCCTGTGCACTTGGGAGACAGCACCCACACGTCTGTTCTTGTCACAGCTGGCCGGGGTCGGCGGTGAACGATGCACGGAAGGAGAACCAAAGGCGGCGGGGCCCCACACAGCAGGAAGGGACGCAACAAGCTCACACGCGACATCATCACGCTCGGCAGTCAAGGTTGGCATCCACGTGGAGGAGGGCTGTGATGGGGCACGGCACTCACCGCGGAGACTTTGGGAAGCGGTGCAACTTGGGGTCCTCGGCGTCGCCGTCCGGGGCCGCGCTGTCCAGGTACAGCGGCGAGGCGGCGCCCTTGGGCAGGACCTGCGCAGGCAGCTCCTCAACGTCAGCGCCTTGCTCGCATGTTCTCCACGCCCATGTGTGTCACCGGCGCGCATGCCGCAGCAAGGCAAGCGTCTGGATTGACCCGCGTCGCCATTAGCGGCACATATCAGTACACCCTTGCATGTCCGGTGTGTTGCCCATGCTGCCCACGCCGCCGCGCGGGCTGGCCAGCGCCTGTGGACGAACGCACACTGGGTGCGCACAGCTCGGCACGCACCGGCGTGTCCAGCGCGCTGCCCGTGCTGCCCACGCCGTCGCGCAGGCCGGCCTAGCCCTACATACAAACCCTAGCCGGCACGCGCGCCCCGGCGCGCACCGGCGTGTCCAGCGCGGCGCTCATGCCGCCCTCGCTGCCGTGCAGGCTGCTGGTCGTGTCGTCCGACATGTGCCGCCCCGCCAGCTGCAGGCGCCAGTCAAGCGACCCGACCACGCTGCCGCCGCCGCCGCCGCCCCCGCCGCCGCCACCGCCGCGCGCGGCCGCGGCGGCCGACGGCGGCGTCATTGGGATCTCCATGTCCGGCCAGGGCGCTGTCTGCCGCGCGCGGGTATCCAAACACATTTGCACTGTGCGCGCTGAAGACGGGCGGGCATGACTATTTGTACTGTGCGCGCTGAAGGCAGGCGGGCACGAGCCGGTCATTCAGCCAATACGCTTTCTACATTGCGCGCGGTGGAGAGGTGCAGGGCTTCCGCAGGCCGGCGCAGCCTGTGCAGGCGCCTGCCCAGGGACAGGCGCGCACGGCGCCGCAGGAGCATGTGCCGCGCGCCAGGCAAAGGGCCGCACCAGCCCCATGGGTGTCAGGTAGTCCGTGGTCGACGGCGTGGCCTCCGCGCCGCGCCCGCGCCAGGCCGGCGCGGGCGTCTCGAAGCCGCCGGTCCCCGCGCGCAGGCGGCTGCCGGCCGGCGCGGGCGGCAGCGCCGCCGGCCCCCGCGGGCTGGGCAGCGGCGGCGTGCCCGCGCCCGCGGGCGCGCTGCCCCAGGGGCCGCCCGGCACGGGCGGCGGGGTGTAGCCCGGGGCGCCCCGCTGCGGCGGGCTGCCCGGCGCCTGCTCCAGCTCCGCCGAGCTGTACCGGAGCATTGCGTCCTGCCGCAGGCGCCCCGACGGTGACCGGGAGCCCACACCGGCTGTCTTGTGTGCGGGAGACCGACGGTGTATGGCCAAGGCGCAGGCTGCAAGCCAACAAGCTAGACCCAGGAATCAGTAAGCACTCAGCAGGAGAGCAGGAGTCGTGGGCTTGCCTGGTTGGATGTGGACCCACTGCGGCGGTGGTCCCCGGCGGCGCTGCGCGCCTTGTCGCGGCCGGGCTTCATTGCGCCCGGCAGCACCTCAGCCCCGCCGCGCCGGCGGCGGCATGCCTGCACAGGCCGGGCACTCGTGCGTGAAGGCTGCTCGCTCTGAACCCACTCTGCGACTCAGTGTGTAAACCTTGGAGCCTCTGCACTCATACAAACAGCGAGTTGCGTGTGCATAGTGGCCCAGTTGTTGGCAGCGCGTGGCTCCAAGACAGCTGGGGTTGGCCCTCCAGGCGTCGCGGTTTATAACTAAGCAATGTAACAGACTCAGGATCTACCTTGCTGCATGTGGTGTTGTAGTTAGCACTTTTGCGGCTGGCTTCAACCTGGCCTCGTGCAGACGCCTTCTTGACTGTGTGAAGGTGAGGGGCGAGTGCGTCGCGTGCAGGCAACTGGCTCGATAGTGTGATACAGGTGACCTGTACTCTGCCAGATCACCTGTTGCCTTCAGAATCAGAAGCCAGGAGTGACTCTTCCCTCGACAGAGTCAACTGCTAGTGTGCAGTCCATCGTACCCTGTAGGGCTAGCTAGATGAATGTTCACAGCCTGCCATCCTGGCATGCCTGAAGTTCTACCTTGGGATGTGCCCGACCGTCACTTGCTTGCTGCTTGGATGCCGGCTGAGTGCTTGTTTGCTGCTTGACACCTGCTGCCTAAGCAGCCCTAGCTGGCAAAGACAGGGTTTCTAACCTAACACGCCTGGGTGTGCCGAAAGGCGCGCGCACTCACAGCCCTCCTTCATCAAAGTCATGTCATGCAGGTTCTGTAGTAGATTCAAAGGCCGTTCGTTTTTGTTTCAGCCAGGCCTTCCGATCCTCTCCACCCCCGCTATGTGACACAGTGCGTGGTGTACAGGAGTATGCCGACCCGGAAGCAAGCCCGCTGCTTCCCACGTGTATCATGTTCTGCGCCTGGCGGCCACCACACAGGTGCCTGGCGCCCGCGCACTCTCCAAGTGGGGCCGGGGCAGGCTGTGTAATGTACAGTGCACGCCCTTGCCGAAGCGGCGGGTCAGTAGTCGCCGGCGGCCTCCTTGCTGTGCGTCTTGGTGGACACCTGCTTGCGATACATCTCCGCCACCTGCGCGCCTGCCAGGCGGGCTCACCCCCCGCGTCTCTGACCGACCCACAGGCTGCCCAGAAGCAGGGGAACAGGGCAGTCGCATGCCTGCTGCCGGTCAGTGCGCCGCGCATGCATGCGCCGTTTGCATGAGCGCATGTCAGGCGGCGCTGCGCGCGCCGCCTGTGCCGCGGCGAGGCCGCGCATGCACAAGCTGTCCGCATGAGCGTATGACAAGCGGCCCTGCGCGCACGGGCCGTGCCGCGGCGCGGCCGGCGCGCTCCCGCAGCCCACAGCAGCAGGTAAAGCACTGTGCAGGGCCCGCGGCGGCGGCGCCGCGCGCCTGCTCGGCGGACGTGGCGTCCTCGGCGGTCTTGTCGTCGCGCACGCGCACGAGGCGCGGGAAGCGGATGCTGACGCCCTTGGCCGGGTCGACCAGGCCCGCGGCCGCGCGGTGCACCGGCGAGATGGACAGGTCGGCCGCCTTGACCTCCCACACCACGCGCGCGTCAAACCACACGTCCGGCACCAGCGCCTCGCCGTACCTGCCGCGCGCAGCGCGCGCCGTGTGGGGGTTCACACGCCCCAAGTGGCGCGGCCGTCATGCCCGTGGCGCAGGCGGTCATGCCCGTGCGCTCGCTCGTGGTCGCCCTCCGTGCGCCAAAAGCCTCACAACCCTCGCACGCGTTCACGGCCCTCATCCATTCAGCAATTCTCGCGTCCAGTCCCATTAGATACGCAGCAGTGAGCCAGCTGCCCCGCATGCCCGACCCCAGACGCCCGGGCGCGTCAGGGCCGCGGAGCGCGCGCGCGCCTGTAGTAGGGCTTCGGCCCCGGGATCACCAGCGCCCGGAGCTGCTCGGACAGCTGCACCAGCTGTTCCTCGGAGAAGCCGGTGCCAATCTTGGAGATGGTCTGCAGCTCCTCGTCGTCCGCCGAGTACACCGCCAGCAGGAACGAGCCGTACCCGCCCGTGCGCTTGCCCCTGCGCGCGCGCGCGCGGCGCTCAGGAGCTCTGCAGGGGCACAGGAGTCTGCAGAGAGCCAGCGATCCTTGGGTCTGTAGAAGGTACTCTTCTTCTCCCTTTGTCTTTCCCCTTTCGGCTGCAATGCGCAACAAGCTCGCATGGCCAGTGCGCACCGCCGTCGCCACCGATTGCCAGGAACAGGCGCAAAGACAGCTGCCCGCCGCGCTTCGCTGCCAGATCGGTGTGTCGCTGCGGCTGGCAGCGATGCTGCGTCGCGGCGGGGCGCGCACTTGCCGAGCCAGGCGCCGATGACGGCCACGTCGAACGTGTCGCCGACGCCCTCCAGGTAGTCCTTCTTCAGCTTGAGCCAGTGCGCGGAGCGGCGCGAGGGCTCGTACGTGCTGTCCAGCGTCTTGACGATCAGGCCCTCCGTGCCCGCCGCCACCGACTCGTTCAGGAACAGGCCCAGCTCCTCCACGTCCGCGCTCGTCTGCCGTGGCGCGCGCGCACCTGTTGTTGGGTTGAGAAATGTACCCACCAGGTGATGAGTCAGTTGAGTTGAGTCAGTCCCGTTTGCGGCGCCGCAGGCACGCTGGGCATCCTCCAGCAGGGCGCGCCCGCGCTGAGCAGCCCGCGCCAGGCAGCGGCGAGCGACTGCCGACGCACACCACGCAGCCAGCGCGCGCCGGCAGGGCGCCTGGCTGACTGTGCCGCCATGCGCCCTGCGGTCCCTGTCTGCGCAGAGCACCCTTACCGGTCCTCACACGCAACACCCCGCGCTCCGGGCCCGCGCGGCGCGCCTTGGCGACCGCGAACAGCAGCTCGCCCGGCTGCTCGCCGACGGCCGAGTAGAGCGCGGCGCGCCGCTCGGTCAGCGGGCGCTGCAGCAGCACGCGGCCGTCCAGGTAGAGGCAGTCGAACGCAAACAGGCAGACCTGCACTTTGATGTCGGCGACCTTGACGTCCTTGCGCGCGCGCGTGCTCAGCACCTGTGCGCGCGCGCCGCACGCTCGGCGGCACCGCGGCGGCGATGCGCCTGCCCGAGGCGGCCGGCGGCGGGAGCCATGGAGACCATACACCGTAGGCGACGCACCAGGCCAGGCTGGTCGCGCCAGTGTCACAACGTGCTCGGCCGCGGCGTGCCCAGTTGGGTCTGGCGAGGTGCTGACATGAGCAGGGGCGTACAGACGTCCTATACCCTCACCTCACCCTCAACGACATGCTCCGCTGCCGTGTGCCCAGTTCTGGGATCGCGCTGGCGAGGTGCGGACATGAGCAGGGGCACACAGACGCCGCAGGGCAGGGCAGGAGCAGGCAGAGGCACGCCGGGGCTTTGTGGAGACACCGGGCATGCGAGCCTGGGCAACGAGCCCGCCCGGGCTGTGGCCCGAGCGCGCGCGCGCGCGGGCGCGCCTGGAAGGGCAGGATCTTGCCCAGCTCGCGGTCAAAGGCGACCGCCTCGCAGTCGAGCACCACCGAGCGCACGCCCGGCTTGAGCAGCCGCGGCACGCACGCCGCAATGTCGGGGTACTTCTTCGAGTTGTCCTCGCTGTTGCGGCTGCGGCGCGGCGCGCGCCGCGCACGCCTCAGCGCGCCGCAGTGCAGCAGGTTTCAAGCCACTGCGCAGGCTCGCAAGCCTCCCTGCCGCTCGAGCGTTCGCCTGCGGCCTCCCATATGCGCCCCTGCCGAGGCTGCTGCGCGGCAGCCACAGGGGGACGGCCCGCACGGCGGCCACGCAGGGGGCCGCCCAGACCTGCCGCATGCTGGTCGAGTGCAGGACAAGGGCACCCCGCAACAGCACCCTGCTTGCATCTGGCGAACTCGGATGCTGCTAGTTGAAAAAAACACAGCGCGGTGATGGGTATAGGGCCGGCATGCAGCGCGAGCGGCGGCGCGCCTGTAGATGGCCACGCGGCCGTCCTCCAGCACGTGCACCTGCGCGCGCTCGCCGTCGTACTTGTACTCCACCGTGAACTCCGTCCCCGCAAACTTGTCCAGCACCTGCGCCGCCGCGGCGCCCGCGCGCATGGGTGCCTGTGGGTAATCAAACAGGGCACGGCTGGGCGCCCGAGCTGACATGGTCTTGTCGGCTGCGCATGCATACGCGGCAGATGCCTGACCTGCAGCTCTAGCAGTCATTCTGACACCTTGGGAACGACACCTCATCCAACCACCACGCGACCTTCGTGAGCCAGAGCTGACAGCAGCGCAGCGCTTCTTGCAGCCGCCATGCACGTGGCAGAACGATGGACTGTGCGCATGGTTCGGGGCCTCGCCGGCAGGCCACGCAGGCGGGCGCGGGCCGCGCGCCTCGCTGACGCCCGTGGTGGGCTTGGCCAGCATGGGCTTGACGGGCACGCCCGGCTGGAAGCCCACGTGCTCGGTCACCTCCTGCGCGCGTGGCCCCAGCAGCGGGCTCGGCGCGGCGCTGGCACGCCCATGGGGGCCAGGCGGCAAGCGCGGACGACATGTGAGGCAGGACACGCGAGCCACGCAGCAGTGCGTCGAGCTCTGCTGGAAGGCGGCTGTCATCAGACGGGTGCCTGAGGAAGGTGCAGCCGCCCACGCAGGTACCAGCCAGTCACAGACTCGGCGGTTGCTCGCTGTCAGTCACGGCGCCGTGTGCGTTTGCGTGCCTCGGGCAGCGGCGGGGCGCGCCATGACCGGGTGCGCGAGCAGCGCGGGCACGAGCAGGTCGTAGCTGGGGCACTGGCTGTAGGCGAGCTTGACGGCGGCCTCGGCGCCCGCCAGGCGCCCGGCCAGGCCGCCGTCCTTGTTCCCGCACTCGGCCGCGCCGCCGCGCTGCAGCAGCGTCGCGTGCGCCAGCGCCGTCAGCACCGTCTGCTCCGCCAGCCCGATCCGCAGCTTGCCCTGCGCGCGCGGCCCGCCGCGTCGGCACCCTGACCGTACCCTACACTGACAGATTGAGAACGCAGCGGCAGGTGTAACCCTGTGTTGCGCGTGCAGCACGCGCATGATGTAGCCCTGCTCGATATTCTTGCCGTTGCGTCAGCGTCCTACTGCCAGCCTCGGAAAGGCTCAGAAAGCAGTGGCAGGTGCACTGCCGATGCGCGCCTGCAGCGCGCGCATGATGTAGCCCGGCTCGATGCCCTTGGACTCCACCAGCAGCTTGGTAATGAGCCGGATCTTGCGCTCCTGTGCCGACTTGCCCTCCACGCGCGCGATCTCCCGGAACGTCCTGCCGCCGCAGGCGGGGCTCGCACTGCAGCCTCGCCCATGTGGGCTCAGCACACGCGCGGCATGCACAGCGCACACGCAGCATGCGCCATGCATGGTGACTGCGCTGATGGAAGTTCGCACCCGCCTCTCGAACAGCATCTATAAGCCACAAGACGCACACGAGATCGGCGTTGGTATGATTACAATAGCCTTACTGCCGTAGTATACGCAGCAGCCACAGCAGACCGCATGGACAGGGGGCCGCCATGCAGGGCACGGGGGCCCCGCGCGCGCACGAGAAGACGCCGGCCACGGTCAGCGGCTTCGTCGGGAACATGGTGCGCTGCGTCGCGCGCGCGTTGAAGGCCACCACGCCCAGGTCGCCGCTCTCGTCGTACTCGTGCTTCACCTGCGCGCCGCGCGCGGGGCCCCCGTCCGCAGCGGCGCGCCTGCAGGAGCCTGGCTGCAGTGGGCGCACATGCAGAGACTCGCCTGCTGGACGGCGCCGCGGCCCGCTCGCCAACCTGACTCAGGTATGAGATAGCTGTGCCACCATATGACCACATGCTGAAGACATGATGTTTATGCCAGGTAAGGGGGGGAGCACACAGGCGCCCTGCCCTACAAGGCGGAACTATACGTGGCTGCTGGGGAATGCACGCATGCAAGGCACTCTGTATCCACCTTGACGACGCTGCATGCGAGTGCACTGCATTCAATCAGTACGTGGGCGCCGCTCACGACGTGCGCGTCCGCGGCCCGCCGCACCTTGTCGCGCGAGCGCCCCGTGGCCGTGGCCAGCGCGTTCATCAGGGTGGCGTCGCCGATGCCAAGCTCTGTGCCGTCGTGCGCAGCGGCCACCTGCTCGCTTGGCACAGCACGCCCGTGGGCGCTGCATGCCCTTGCACAGGGCACCTTCCTGCGCAAGCAGCTTCACAGCAGCAGATGGAGCACCAGGAGCACGATCGACATGCAGGCTTGCGCCAGGCGGCGCTCTGGCGAGCATCAGGCGCACGGAGCAGAGACGAACCACGCGCGGCACATGTGGACAAACCCTAGGGCTCGGGGCCAGGAGAGCGCCGCGCGCCTGGTTGACGCACAGGTACACCGCGGGCAGCAGGTCGTCGGGCGTGGTGGCCAGGACGGCGCGGAAGGCGTTGATGAGCATACGCGTGATCGCGTGGCGCTTGCTCTCGGCGGAGATGCTCTCAAACGTGGCCGCCAGGAAGGCGAACGGCACGCGCGCGCCCGGCGCCCAGGTCGCCAGCGCGGCCAGGTCGAAGTCCGCGTGCAGCGCGGCGGCCGCCACTGCGCCCGTGCCCACGCCCTCCACCTGCATGGGGCGGCGCGCCCGTCAGCCTGCGTCCGCATACGGGGGCGCCGCGTTCCCGCCACCCGTATGTCTACCGGCCGAGCAGCCTCTGCTGGCAGGTCGCAAGAGCCCAGGATGGGCGCAGCCGCTGGCGCGCGCAGGGCCCACATCACGCATGCAGCGTGACAGCAGGCCACCGCACACATCTTGGGTCTCTGTCCTTGCCCACCGCCTGCCCAACCGGCATCCACCCTCGGCACTTGGTCTCTGTGCGGGGGCTGCGCCGTGCCATGGCGTGCACACCAGGCGTGCCGCCGCAGAGCATCAGGCCCCGCTGCGTGCCAAGGCACAGAGAGCAGCCGCCCGAGCCTGGCAGCGCGGGCGCAGCCGAGCGCTGAGGGCGCGGCGCGCCTTGGGGGCGGCCTTGGCGGCGCTGGGGTAGCTCAGGATGGCCTTCTTCAGCGGCTTTTTCGCGGGCGAGCTGCCGTCCCCGTCCCCGTCGCCGCCCTCGCCCGCGCCGCCCGCGCCCGCCTCGTCCTCCGTGCCCTGCTTGCCCCACACCCCCCAACGCGGTCGGTGCATCAATGCAGCCGTGCCTGGTCCGGAAGCTCCGAATCGAGCATCCCCATGCCGCCGCGCGAATCGTGTCAGGAAGCGAGTGGAAGCGCAGCAAAGCGGTGGGTATTGCCAATCCCTTGCTGCCGTTCCAAGCCGCCGCACCCGCGCCCAGCACCCTCACCAGTCAGTGCTTGCTTTCATGCACACGCAGGCAGGATGTGCCCCATGCAAAGCAAGCGCGCCCAGCACCGAGACGGGTGCAGCAGCGGCCACCAGCCCGTGCAGAGCCATGCAGGCTGTCAGGCGTGACGCAGATGCGTGCTGCTCTTGTGCAAGCTTGCACCACAGGCTGCTGGTGGACGTCTTACGTTCTGAACAAGTGAGAACACGCATGTCTAGAGACTTGCTGGAGCGCCATATTGATACGCCCCACCCTAGAGGCGCGCGGTTCTCCACAGCCTTGAAGCTGTGAAGAGCAAGCAGGGGTTAGGCACCTCCCCGGCTTCGTCGCCGGCCGTGGCGGTGGGCGCTGGCGCCTCTGCGGCCGCCGCGCCCTTGCCCTTCGCCGCGGCGGCCTTCCTGCCGGCTGTCAGCCCCGTGGCCTTCACCTTTGCGGGCGCGGGCGCGGCCTTGGCTTTGCCCTTGCGCTTGCGGGGCGCTGCGCGGGGCACATGAGCGCCTGTAAGTGCCCTGGCCCCACTGCACAATGCCAGCCCAAAGACCTCCCATCCTGCACGAGGACACGAGTACTTGAAGAGCCCCTCTGTCATGGCAGCCCGCAGCGCAGCCGCACACCAGCCAGCGTGCATGCCTCCACGCTGCATCCATAGGGGCGCACCAGCGACGGCCTGCGGCGGCGCGGCGGCGGCCTCATCGTCGCTGACCTCGATGGGGTCGGCGCCGGCGGCGCCCGCAGCCGCAGCCGTCTTGGCCGGCTCGGCATGCGCCGGCGTCGCGCCAGCCCCGGCGGCGTCCGGCACGCTGTCCGGCCCCAAGCCGAGCGCCGCCAGGATCTGCGCGGACCGGAGGGGGTCACAAGCGCGGCTGCGTGCTCAGGTGCTGGTGGCCTGATGCATGTCTGGTCCCAGCTTGCGAGCGGCAGCACGAGAGCAGACCGCTACCGGCATGGCTACACTTGGATGCTGGCTGACACAGCATGACCCAGACAGGCTGCAGCCCGCGGCGTGGACTGGTGCCAAACAGAGCGGCAATACAGGCCGCCCGGCAATGACCGGGGCGCAGCACCTCGCCCGGGTTGGCGCTGGCTGCGGCCGCGCTGTCGCCCAGGTCATCGTCCAGCGCCTCCGCGATTGCCGGTGCCTGGAAAGCAGCTCAACCAGCATGTGGCACCTGCATTTCTTGCGTCGACCACAAAGTGCGCAGGGCTGCATGTGCTGGGAGTCAGCACCCTCGGGCATTGAGAGCAGGGGGCCTCACCACCTGTGCTGGTTCCGCCTCGGCCTTGCGCAGCCGCTTGAGCTTGCCCGGCGGCCCAGGCTCAGCCTCCGCTGCAGCGTCGGCCGCGCCGGCTGCTGCGCCCTGAGCGCCACAGCGCTGCCTCACTTAGCTCCGCTGGCAATGGTTGCGCCGGCCAGGCAGGGCGAACGGCAGTCACATATTGGCAGTCGCAACAGGGCTGCCTGAACGCTGGGGAGCTAGGCAAGCCCTGCCAGCGCGCTCTACCACCCTCACTGTCAGGACGCGAACGCAGGCGCTTGGCCAGGCATCTGCCAGGAGCAGCACCCAGAGAGGGGCCTGCCTCGCGAGGCCGCTTCTTCTTCTCGCTGTTGTTCACCGTCTCCGCCAGCACGGGCGGGCTGGCGCTGTCCCGTGCACCTTCTTCGGCGGCCGGGGCGGCATCAGCCTTGGCTGCTGGCGCCTTTGTGGGTGGCTTGGCGCCGACGTGCTTGCTGAGCGTTGTTTGCTTGGCTGCTTGCTTGGGAGGCTTGGCGCCGAAAAGCATGCTAAGCGTCGCCTGCTTCATCCTGGCCGCGCTGTGCAGCGTCAGCCCCAGCGTGCTGGCATGATGGAATTGATGCAGCCTTGTTGAGTTGTAGAAACTGCCACGCAGAGCACCGCCTGTGCCTTGTAGGGCCTCGGGTGGCCTGGCCTGGCGCGCTGACGCGACGACAGGCTGCCAGGCGCAGCACGGGACTGCCACTGTGCAACAAGGTGCAAAGCGTGCTGGCCAGAGCAGGGCAGAAGAATACCGGGTGCAAATGTAGGGCGCTACGGGGCTATACAGCAGGCAGCGTCTCCAAGGGAGCATGCAGCGCAGGCCTGTTACTGACTTGGACAGTTTTTTTTTTCAGGATTGTGAGAGCAGCCTGAAGCCCTATAGGGTCACCATTTAAAATTGTTCCGTTGAAAATGTTCCGATGCGTCTCGCGAATGCGCGAGCGCCAGCCCGGCTCTGACTGGCGTGAGATGAGCCCAGAACCTGTCAGGCAATCGCGCAGCAGCCTCGTGGATGGCCAGCTACTGGGGTAACTTCAGCGAGCCGGGAATCTTGCGCCCAGCTACGGGCGGCGCGGTGCCGGCCGTGCACCCAGCATATCAGAACGCGGTCGCGCTCAAGGCGGGCGCAGGCAACCGCAGCGGCAAGGTGCTTAGGGAGAAGCCCGCCGCGTGCGCTTGCCTTGCACCCACGCTGACCGGCGCGTGCGCTGCAGGGCAACGATGCCACCTTCCACCCGTTTGAGAGGCTCTTTGTCGGTGACAGCACAGACAGTGCTTCAGACAGGTAGCTGTACGCGCTGTACCGGGCCCGGGGTTGCTGTTTGGTCAGCTCTTCTGTGCAGCGGGCGCAGCGCGCTGGCGCATGCAAAGGGCACAGGCCCTTACCATACGCCACCCTGCCTGAACCCCTGGCCTGAACTACTCTGAGTCTACTCTCACTCTACACTCAGCTGGCTGCAGCTTCCACGTGCCCAGCTTTCAGCAGTGACGTTCTGTGGAAAGCAGCGAGAGCATAACCACTGTTGAGCACGCGCTGCAGGCTGCAGGCCAGGGCAGCAGGAGGCGAGACTATCACACCGCCGGCTGCGCCCTTCAAGCCTGCAAGCCCGATGAAGCGCAGCACGGCGCCGCAGGCAGGCCACTTCTATGGCACCGTGTCCGGCTGCGCGACGCCGTACGTGCCGGTGCGCGCCCTGCGCGTGACCATTTCAGGTGTCGCCAGGCACGCCGTGCGTGCCCTGCAGGCCTGCATGTTGTGAGAGAAAGCAGGAACAGGCGTCCCGACACAGCCTCGCTCCCCCCACCCGGGCACTATTTGCAGCGGCCTGAGAAGCTGAGTAGCACTCCCAGAGCAGCAAGGCCGCACTGCCCACTTTGTGCTGAGCATGGCCGCGGAGGCTGACGGGCACGCCGGGCGCAGCATGGCGAGCCGCGGCTGTGCAAGGGCGACCACGTGGCGCAGCCGCGGGGCATCTACACCACGCCCATGAAGCGCGGGGGCTTTGGGTACAACCGGACCACGCTCAGCGAGGTACACAGCCACAAGGGCGTGGTGCGCGCGCTGTCGTGGCAGTGCAAGCGCTGGCGCGTGGGCGTGGCCAGTACCAGGCCCGCTGCTGAGTTGCACAGTGCACCGCAGACCGGGGAGTATGAGTACATAGCCGACCCTGGGAGGGGCCGGCGGTCCGCGTCGCCGCAGGGCGGCGACGCGCGCGCGCCCTTCCGCCCGCCGCAGCTCGTCAGCGGAAACTCGTTCGCGAGCTATGCGGTGCGCACCCATGGCGGTGGGCTTTCGACAGAGCGCTCAATCATGGGACTCGGCCTTGCAGCAAGGTACACAACATGCCACACTGTTCTTCGTGACACCATAGTCTTGAGTGGAGTGCGCATGATTCAGCGCATGCCACATTTGCCACATGCAGGGGTGCAGTACCCTCTGGATGGGCCTGCTCTGCTTGACGCAGCTCGCATGCGCCGCACTGACCATGCGGCTTTCGGGTGCGGCGCGCAGCATCACCCGCAGGGCGGCCCTGTGCAGGTGGGGGGCCGCACTGATGCCAGCATCGGCCCTGCCTTCCGGCCAGTGTTTGCTGGCCGGACCGACGCTTTTGGGCCGGAGCCAGAGTACATCCCCTGTCCTTGCTCGCCGCTCACGGTGCGGCCGTTTTCGTGAATCACATGTCCCGCAGGGCTGTATGCATCTTGTCCATCACCCTAACCTTGCCACGTTTATGACCGTGGCGTGATCACCCTCCATCACGGGCACAATATGCATGCATTAAGCACATGCTGTGCACTGAGAGACGCTTGGGATGTGACTCGGATGATGTGCGTGCAGAGGCCCGGCGCGGCCACTGAGAAGGGCCTTGCCTTCTGGCCTGCGCACATCGGCCGGAGCGCTGCGACGTGCAGCATCATGCGCATGAATGCACTGATATGGGGTAGGACACCTGTGGTGCCCCAGGATGTCATCTGATACTGTCCATGCTGGAGTGGACAGGGCAGGCGCCGGGCTGGCTTTTGGGTCAAGGTGCGCTGCTGCAAGAGCTGCTGCCATGCAGTAGCGCAACATATGCGGAAGAGCGTGCGCGCTCCAGTGTGCTGGCAAACGCAACCATGTAGGTGTGCTGAGGGTGCTGTGCATGTGACGAACAGCAGGGGTCAGAGAATTAAGAAGAGGTTGCTTTTTTGGGCCAGACACCACTGCGTACTACTGCTTTTACACCGTGCCGCGATGCAGATGCACATACGGAACTGCGCGCTTACAGCTTCGGCGTGCGCGCCGAATGCATGTGCAAGCGCGTTCAACAACAATACAGCCCGTCAACCCATGACAGCTAGCAGGGTGCAACACAAAAGCCTGCTCCGTCAGGCCTGCACAGGAGGGGTACTGGTCTACGTTTCGCTCGCTTGTCAGCACAACACACTGGCCATTATACACCGCCACGAGGCCCTGAGCTTAGGAGCTCTGTAGTGCAATATCAGACAGCGGTTTTGCAGCACGAACACAGCTGCGCGCCAAGCCTCATGCTATACACAAAACTGCGAGCCAGCGCGGGAGCGGCTGATGCCCTCCACAGAACACCAGCCCGAAATCTGAGAGTAGATCAGGGTGACCAGGTCGTACATCCCAGATTGCAGACAACTACTGTATCTGCCACTCGCTGCCTCCTGCACATGCTCTCAGGCGCAGCGCAAAAGCTAGCCGTCCATGCAAGGAGCGGCGGCGAGCTCTGTCCTGCCCACCTGCGCACGCACAAATTGCTGTCAAGTCAAGCTGTGCGCCATGCCCAGCGCGCGCCAAGCCTCTGCCCTGCGCCAGGTCCAGAGCATGCGCTCTCCACCAGCGACTGTTGCGCAGATCGACAGCTGCCTCTAGCTTCGCCAGAGTTCAGGCTACGCAGAGCACCAGATGCCCTCGCATCATCCAGCGGCAGCCGCTACCTGAGCCAGAGCTATCCGCCCGGGGCCGGCTATGCCGCAGAGCTGTCATCGCCCTCCTGCAGCAGCCGCCGCCGAGGCTCATCAGGCCAGCGCCCGCCCACGCCGTCCTCATTAGACGCGCCCTGCGCGGCTCGCAGGCTCAGGGGTGCCCCAGGCTGCGCACGTCGGCGAGGCCCCACTGACCGCGCTCTGCAAGACTCACCGGTGCCGCGGCTGCTCCCAGACGCCCGCACCTGAACCTAAACAAGTGCATGCACGCAGGGGTGCTGGCGAGGCGGTGCCGCACCAGCGAGCCCGCAGCGCGCCTGGTAGCCAAGCAACAACCCACCGCCTCACATACCGGCTCGCCCATTCAGGCCTTGCAGCAGCGCATGCCGTGCTGGGGCGGGGGCGCGCGCGCCTGGGCGCCCGCGGCCAGCACGGCTGCGTGGTAGTCTGGCTGCCGCGCGCACGCCGCGCGGCCGCCCAGGAAGCACGCCGTCGCCGGCAGCAGCAATAACGTGCACAGGCACATGCTCAGCCTGCGCCGCGCGGCGCGCGTGAGGCGCATGTTGCTGCACTCACGTAGCGCGCATGCGCAACAAACAAAGCTCACGCTTTTCTCACACATCTATAATGTCGCTTGGCACGACTGCCGCTCTGACAAAGGACTTGGCACAGCATGCGCGTGGCGACGAGCATGCACACAAGCTCGCGCCTCATGTCATCATGCCAGCTGATCACCTGCCCCTGCCCGCCCCCAGCCAGCCCAGAGGATGCAGAGCAGTGCAGGATGCGAATCCTTCCGGCGGCTGGCGCGCGCTCGCGAGCGCCCGAGCCGCGCCGCCAGTCCTGAACAGCGTCCTGGAACCAATGGACTGCATGCGGTGTAGGGTTAGAGTAGTTAAAATTTGGGTTTCCAAGCGCCGGGGCCGCGCCGCCAGTCCTGGACGGTGTCCTGGAACCAGCCGATCGCGGGCGAGGACGGCACGTCGCCGAGCACGTGGATGATGACGACCACGAGCGCCATCGCGAACGGCCGCAGCCGCGGCGGCACCGACCACAGCACCAGCGCGTTGGACGGCGCCTGCCGGCCAGCGCCGCATGTCTGTCAGCGCCGCGCCTGGGCTGAGGACGCCCGCGCCCCCCGTTCGCGTAACGCGATGCCAGGGCCTGCCAGCCAAGCCCGCTCTCCGCAAACGGGCAACCAAGCCGAGATGCACCACGGCCCAAAGGGGACTGCATGCATGCCTGAGGGGGACAGCATGCGCGCCTGACACACTGTCAAGTCCGGCTGGAGTCTGGAGCTCTGGAGCTCTGGGACTGTCAAGGCTCTCGCGCAGCGCGTGCGCGCGCCTGGATGGAGAACAGCGCCAGCTCCCCGAGCGCGAAGGGCGGCACGAAGGCAGCCAGGCTGGGCGCCAGCCCGAAGCCCAGCGCCACGCACACGCACCTGCCGTGTGCCGGCTCGCATCAGTGCGCTGGGGCTAGCAGGCAGCGTGAGGAGCCAGCAGCGCTCCATGCAATCAGTGGGATGCTGGAGATCTCGCTGCCTCGAGAGGCGCAGCGTGCCTGGACGCTGACTGTGAGCGCCGTGCACCCCGCGCCAGATGTGCGCAACCTGCTTCACTACTGGAATGCAAACAGCTTGTGCCTTGCGAGCGAGGTCGCCTTGCGAGCGAGGTCACCAGCAGGTGCCAGGAGAGGCGGCGCAGAGACACCTCACCATACGCGGCTGTGCGGGCAGGAGGCCGGCGGGCCCGCACCCGACGCCGCAGCCGGCGGCGCAGATGAGCAGGGCGTGCTTCAGCGACGCGCCCAGACGGTCCAGCGCCACGCCGCCCAGCAGCGTGCCGGCCACGCCCGTCGCCACCGTCACGCCGCCGAACGTCAGGTCGGCCGCCTCGCCCGGGATCGCAAACGTGTCGCGGCCGGCCTTGGGGCCCAGGTATGCGTACGCGCCGATCACGCCTGCGGCGCCGCGCCAGCTGGTACGCAGGCACCGCGCGCACGCGGTGGCAGGCACATCATCCATGCGCTACGTGCATCGCATTCTGTGTTCTGTGCACACACCAGTACCAAGGAACGGCTCGTGAGGAACGCAACCCCCTGGAAGTGAGTGCGGCGCAGCAGGCAGCTTCCCCGGCTACAGACAAGCACAGGGTCTGCTACCGCGCTCCGCCATCACAGTGCCACGAGCGCCTGGCGCCCAGCCTGCTGTCCTGCCCTAGGGTTCGGCGGGCAGCGGGCGCGCGCGGCCCGGCAGCGGCACCTGTGTAGAAGGTGATTCCGGCGACCGCGCACGCGAACACCGGGTGGCGCAGCACGGCGGCCAGGTCGGCGCCGAAGCTGCGGACGGCCGCGCGCAGGCCGCGCTCCGCCTTAAGCGCGCCGCCGCCGGCCGCCGCATCGCTGCCTGCCGCGGCGTGACGCCCCGGGTTGACGCCCCGGGTCAAGCAAAAGAAACCCTGGGGAGATGAGGGCACATGGGGACACGCCCTCGCGCTGGCTGCTGCCCGCACTAGCAGCGTCAGGGCGGCGCCTCATCGGCAGTGATCGGCAGTGATGAGGATGCCGCGGAGGAGCGCACATGCACAGCAAGCATCTACAGCACAGCATGGCGGCGGCAGGTCACACGGAAGCGCGCGGCCGCTGGCAGGCATGTGCTGCGGTGCGGAATAGGGTTAGGGTTGCACCGCGCAGGTCGAGCGCGGGCGCCAGCGCGCAGAACCCCAGGAAGGGCAGCATGGCGGCGGCCTCCAGCAGGAACGCGGCGCGCCAGCCGAGCGGGCCGGCAATCAGGCCGCCGAAGATGTACCCCAGCGCATAGCCGACCGGGATGCACAGGTAGAATGTGGCCAGCCAGCGCGTCTTGGCGCCCGCTGGCGCGTTGTCGTCTGCGCCGCCCGCCACGACCGCGTCGGCACCGCGCTGGGCGCCCCTGACATGCAGGCTATGCGCTGGGCGGCTGCGCGCGCTCTCTCCCTGTCACAACCGTCAAGACTGCAGCATGGGCAGCCTATGTTCCAGCGAGTGCCAGGGCACGGCAATAGCAGGCCACCATTTCTGCCATACTGGGCGAATCACAAAAGCACCCTGCGCTGCGAACGAGCGGCAGCGCTATGTCGCGCAGTGCTTCTTCTTGAGATTGTCCGGACGGTGCACGGAGGTGCGGGCTGCACCCCCAAGCCGCATCAGTGCGGCGCCTGCACAGCCAGGCCCCCGCACCGATGAACGGCGCGGCCAGCGACACGAAGGACGCCTCACCCACGCCGACCGCCATGCGGCACAGCACCAGGCTCCAGAAGCCTGCGCGCTTCAACCCATACATTAAAGCCCCCGGATTCGATGCCCGTCGTCCTGGCAAAGTGTGGCACATTCACAGCGGCACAGTGGCTTGCAGGCCACTGAGGCACGCAGGCCCCCGGGCTACGCAGCCAGGACTGGTGCGTGGGGATGCAAGTGCACGGCCGCCAGGCGGGCGCTCGCACCCACGGCCACGCCGCAGCCCGCGGTGGCCAGCGTCCACACGCCCAGGCCGATAGCTATGAGGCGGAAAGCGTTGCAGTGCTTGCTCGCCTCGGCGAAGAGCGGGCTGCTGATGAGCAGACCCACCTGGCGCGGGGAGGGGGGCAGCTGTCAGCCGGTCAGCCGTTGGCTGGTAGTGCGGTGAATTGGAGCTGGCTGGCCGACCACGCTCGGCTCGCACCATGAAGGCAGCCGGCAGGATGCCGTCCTGGAACAGGGACAGGCTGAAGTCGCCCTGCGGCAGCACAGAGCTCAGGTACACGTGTGAGGTGTTTGCGGTACGCAACAACAAACAAGGCGTAGTGTAGGCAGACCTGTATGCCGCTGCCGGCCACGTCCTCGCTGCCCCTTGCGCCGTTTACGCCATTGGAAGAAATCACGCCTGTGCACAGGCGACCAATACCCCTCATGCTCGTTACGTCTATAGCCAGGTCATACAGAGACTGCGCCGGGGGCGCACCCCTGTCTACGTAGATCATCATGTTGATGCAGGAGAACAGCAGCAGCAGGCGCCCAGGGCTGAACCAGCCCGCCTTTTTCGCTGGGGCGTCCGGCATGGTTGCCGTGTCGGCGTCCATGCTAGTCTGACTACCCTTGTCTGCCTCGCTGGCGCTGTCAGCCTCGCTCGCATCGGCCCATGCCGCTGCAGAGTACGCGGTGGTCAACATCGAGAGTCATCAGACCACGCAGGTCGCGCGGAGAGTATGTGTGAAGCTCAGCTTCCCAGTGCCCGAGGGCGACATGCGACTGCGAGGCTCGAGGTCATGGACCGCAAACCTGGAGTGTTGCTGGGTACGAGTTTCAAGACGAAGCCTAGCTGCAGCTAGGCGGCAGCTGTAGGGGACAGTCACAGCGCACGCCACTGGCAACAGGGACACTATATTGCCGTTGTGACAAAGCTCTCAGCGGCAGGAGAGTACCACACGTGCGTGCGGTCACACACGAGCGCGCGTCTCACCACCTGTGCAGCTTACGGTGCTGAGGTGCGCGCAGCAAGTGCCCGTGCAAGCGCACCAGCAAGGCGCTCTTACACCCTGGTGCATAACGTGCATTTGCTACAAGCAGGCGGCCCCTGGCCTGGCGCCGTGGCGGGCCTGCCTGGATGGCAAGCGGCGCCCGCGCGCTGCTGCTGCTGGCGCTGGCGGCGCAGCTGGGGCGCCACCCGGCCGGCGCGCAGCGCAACGTTTTCCAGCAGGACCACCCAGGGCGGCCGACGGTGGACTCTGTGCACGTCAAGACCGTGGGCGTGGCGTGCAGCAGCCCCTACACGCTGACGCAGCTGACCAGCCCCGTGTTTGACGGCTACCTGGCGGCGCTCGCCAACGTGTTCACACCCACCGCGCCGCTGCTCTTCAACGCTCAGTGCGCCCATGTTCCTGGCACCGTGTTGCGCACCAACTCTCACTTTCACCCTGCGAAGCAGGCAGAACAAGCCTGTTACGCTGCTCTGTCAGCTGCAGCATGGCCTCATCAAGCGATTCTGATGCTCAAGGCTGTGTGTGAAATTGCTTGCGCGCGCTGGTGCCAGGTGCCGCACGGCCGTGCTGTCCGGCATCGCAAGCTGCCTCTACACTCTAGACAATGCGCTGCAGAGTGGCACGCTGGCGTTGCTCACCAACCTGCAGGTGCGGGCGCCCCTCTCAGGCGCCGGCCACCCCCACACAGGCTCCCTATCTGCGTCACTGAGCTGATGCTACCCGTGGCGACCCTGCCAGCCAGAGAGAGTACGGCCGGTACCTGCGCCGCCTCATTGCCTGTGTCTCGCGAGCATAGGCAGCGCTGCGGGGGTGCCGTCGGCCATGATTGCTCGCCTGACAGTACAGTCTGAACTGCACCGCATGCGGCTGTGCAACGGCAAGGCTGAGAGGCTCCATGAAGTTGCTGGCACGCCTCACCATCTCCAGACAAGAGCCGACTTCATGTACATGCAGCCTGGCGGTCTGGCCATGCGCCAGCCACCTGGAGCCGGTCAGCGTGCGCGGGCGGGCAGGGCTTTGGCGGACTGGACTTCCAGCAGTGCTCGCTGGCGCTGGACGGCGGCGCGGCCGCCAGCAGCGCCACGTGCTGGGCCGATGCGGGCGCGGGGTCGACCGTGGCCGCCGCGTCGCCCATCGCGGAGACGCTGCTGGGGCCCACGCTGTTCACGCAGACGCTGTATGACCGCAACCCGGCCACCGGCGGCACCGGCGTGGGCAGCATCGACATCCGCTTTGTGTGCAAGTACCTGTGAGCTTGCTTTTCTGTCCCAAGCTGTCAATTTTATATAGCATATAAGATTTGGCTCCTCCTTGGCCACGCCAAAAGCACACACGCTGAGATTCAATGTCTCTTGTGACAAGAGCAGCGCACCAGGTACTGGTCCGGCAGTTTGCCGGGCGCATACCTTGAGGCAAACAGTTTTGCATGTTTTATTTAACATGTGCGCCACATCACTCATACTACATGGCATCACCACACGTTGATCATTGTGCTGTACACAACAGCTCACATTCAGGATGCCCACCTCTTGTTGCAACTCTCGGCATCATGATGATGGCATAATCTGTGCGTCCAAAAACACACCAACATCGCGTGCACTTCATGCCTGGGAGTCGCATGTGGCTTTACGCAAGCGTCAGATCATGAATTGATAAACTGAATTCTTGGCGAGATGATGCAGACACACGCTCACCCGCCCGCAAACACGTGAGGGCGGCCTCCCCACGCCCCAAGTCATACTGGATCAACAAGATATTCGTAAAACAAAATTTGCGCCTACTGACATACTCTGGATGCCCTGAGAGGTGAACGGACTGGGAGATTTGCAGACATATGCCTGCCCATTGCCTAAGCCCTGAGCATGCGCTCGATGCTTCGCCAAACAGCATCCCGCTCTCTTGTGCTGCATACATGGTTGTACATATAGCCTAGCATGTCCAAAGACTGCTCATCACTGTCTTGTGCCATGCGTGTGCAAAGCACTGAGCCGCAAATCGATCTAGCTGCATTCGTGCTGCTGCGTGCAGCACACACTCATGCCTTCAGCACCTCCCAGCGGGTGTATACACACAGCATTGACATGCTGCAGAACTTCTGCTGAGGAGCCACCCAAAGAAGCTGCCCGGTTGCTGACGCCCTGTCCGCGCGCCAAGGGACCCAGCAAGACAACATATTTCGCACATGCCGCGACTGCCAAGCCGCTGCACAGGACTGCGCAAAAGAGGGTCTGCTCGCGCTCCCTGCACTTCACTGCCGTTGGCCCATGCCCTACTACTTGGAGCGGGCCGGGCGCCCCAGCGCATACATGCTGATCGGCACCAGGGAGCGCTCCAGCGGGATGGTGGCGCTGCGCGCGTCGGGCGCGGGCCGCGCGCGCTTCCGCCGGCCCACCTGCGGGCGGCAGGCCCCTGCATCAGCGACATGCATGCCAAAAAGAGATGCTCTGCATGCAGCGTGTCTGACGACGGGCTTGATGAGACAGATGACGTATGCCTGCCTCTCCCTGTCTCAAGGTAACCCGTTTGAGAAGCCGTGTCACCTTTTGAGCCGCGCACTCGCTGCCCGTGCGAGCGCCCCAATCGCATGAACATCCTTGTGAACAGGCCAAGGATCCTGTTCAACGCAGAAATGGTCGGGTGCAGGCAAGTCTGACGCCCTCCCGTAGAAGTAAAGCGCGTCCCCACATGGCCATCGACTTTGAACGATCATGCAGCCCCTGACCCAGCTGCCTCGACCCGGCTGCCTCGCTCTGATCCATATAGACCAGTCTGGCCCTGCAAGCAGCGCACTGCACACTCGCGAGTCGAATGGAGCGCTCATGACGACCTACAACACCCCCTTCGGTGCGGAACACATCCGCACCTCCACCGCCGGGGCGTCGCCCGCGCCGGCCGGCCGGCCGCGCGCAGAGTCGACCACGCCGCCCAGCGCGCCCGTCACGGCGCCGGCCGCGCGCGCCCACCAGCCCGCGCCGGCCTCAGTCACGGCCGCCGCCGCGCGCCGGCGCGCGTCCTCCTGCGTGGCGGTGTACCGCGCGGACTCCCGCTGCCGCGTCTCCCTGCGCGCGCCGGCATGCGCAGGTGAGCCTCCGGCGCAGAAAGTGCATCGGGCCCTGCCACAAAGAGCTTCTCTCCATCACTGCACATGTCCTGCTTCTGTGCAAGGCCGCCTCAAGCGCCGAAGAGGCCCCATCATCCAGCTGCTCTGCTATGAGGCGGGTGGCGACACGCTGCCGCTGCCGGCGCGACCGGCGTAGCCCCTCGTGTGTGGCGGCGCAGCGCGCAGCCTCGCGTCTGCTCCAATGCCACTCTGCAGCCGTGTGCGCTGCTGCAGGCCGGCGCTGGCCCGGTAGCCCCAAGCACCGCATGCTGCGTGCTTTGGTCACCAGCCTACGCAGCTGTTGCTGCTCAGGGCAGTGTGTGGCCAGAGCTCTACGCCCGCAGCGCATCACGCAAAAGCAGCCGCTTGCAAGCAAGCAAGGCGTGCAGTGCTCCAGCTGGGTGCCCACCGCCGCTCGCGCTCCTTTACGAAGCGCGCGGCCTCTGCAAAAACGTCGCCGCCGCGGCCGGCGCCGCAGCCGGACATCATGACGCCGACGTCTGTGCGGCCCATGCGCCGCTGCATGACATACTCCAGCGCGGGCAGCTGGTCCCGCGTCACCCAGTGGATGCACTCGACCGGGCACGTGTCAATGGATTCCTGCGCCCCAAGGGCTAGGTTTAGGGTAGGTCACAAAACGCCGACGTCTGTGCGACGCATGCGCCGCTGCATGACATACTCCAGCGCGGGCAGCTGGTCCGGCCGTCACCCAGTGGATGCACCCGACCGGGCACGTGTCAATGGACTCCTGCGCTCCAAACGGTCAGGATTGGGGTTGGGCACCCTACCCCGAACCTGGCCGGGAGGGGCGCCAGCGGTCAGGGAAAGCAGAGCTGCACTGAGCTGGTGCCCAGCAAGCCCTCACTTCCGTTTCAGGGTGTGGGCATTCAGCACACACGTCACCCCGCCTGCCTCGCACGGCCGTGGGGCCGGGCGGCCGCACCTGGATCTTGGGCTCCGAGTCCACCCACTGCGCAAACACGCGGCTGCGCCCGTACTCGGGCTCCATCCGGAAGGTCGCCGACGCGCACCAGACGCACTGCTTGCAGCCGATGCAGCTGACCTCGTCCACAAACACGGCGCGGCGCTCGGCCGGGTCGGCCGCCCGCCCGAGCATGTGGCCGACCAGCCACTTGCTCAGCGGCTCGCCTGCCCAGGGCGGAGCGCTTCACGCTTGTTCGCTCTGCAGAGGCGGGTCAGAGGAGTGACACGTGCCTGACATAGCCTGCCTTCTTCGCGCGTGAGTGCAGCACTGCTTCGAAAAGTTCGCGCAGCGACCAGTGTCTGGGGACCTTGAGGCGGAGAGTGCGAGAGCGCTTGGGCTTGATCGCTCAGATGGCCAGCACAGGGGCCGCCGCACCAGTGTAGTCATCAAGGGCGTCCTGCAGGTGCTGCTGCAGCCTCGCGTTGTACGCCTCGCGCTGGGAGGCGTCGATCAGGACGGTGTACGCCTGCCGCGGTGGTTGGCACGGCTCTGAGAGCTCTTGCACAAGGCGGACACCCATGAAGAGCGAGCGCAGCCCTGGGCAGCTGAACAAGGCGCGTGCCTCAGGGGGGCCACACCTCATTCAGCAGGACGCAGGCGTTGTGCCCCTTGTCTTCGCCGAGCAGGTCGGGGTGGCAGTGCTTTGCGAGCTGCCGGTAGGCGGCCTTGATGGCCTCTGGGGGCGCGTCGTCGTCGACCTGCGTGTGTGCAGTGCTCAGCTCCCCTGCAACAGAGGCGTGTGGTGCAGGGCAGGCGCTGCACGCTCTCCCTGTGACACAAGCGGCGCCACCGGCAAGGCCGGCGTACCCCCAGAAGCTCATAGTAGTCGATAACGTCGCCCTTTGGTGCGGTCGGCCGCGCCGTCTGCGCGGCAGCGCGCCAGGCGCCGCGCCGGCGTGCGTCGCGCGCGCCTGCACAGCAGGGGGGATATGCGACACGCTCAGCACCTGCTGATCAGTGCCTGAGCAGAGATAGGCACCTAGCACGAATACGCGGAGAACCACGAGGCTGTAAGAACAGTCGTCTTGAGTCTGTGCAGATGCAAAAGGGGGGCAGCACACAGGTGTGTCGGCAGCCCCACTGTGCTGCTACTGGCCTCGTCTGCTGCAGCGCAGAGCACGGCGGGACTGCGAAGCCCGAGCTGCAGCTGGAAGCCTGCATGAGGACCCCCATGAGCCTCACACCTTGCGGCTGCCGCCCGCTGCCGTGTCCCGATGCAGTACACCAACACCTCTTTTTCTGTCTCACTGCAGTCCTGCAAAGCTCATGGACACTGTGAAGTCCATCTGGAATGGGGGTGGGTGAGACCTCGGGACTGCCACTTGCGGGCTGCCAGTTGTCACTTTTGCGTTTGAACACTGCTTGCAAGGACAAGGAGTACAGCAGTTACTGCATGTCTGTCCACAGCGTGCCCACTCTTGCTCTGTTTGCATGTCGTCTCGTATACTGCGTGATCATGACCCATGCATCTGCTGCATGAACCACTGGAAAAAGTTCGCACCATGCCCCCCCAAAAAACAAATGTCCTGAGATTGCAAGACTGTGTGAGAGCACGTACTCGCTCCTGCCTGACTGTCATACAGGAGCTTGACATGTGTTAGCAGTCATCTCCTGCTCACGCACTGCGGAGCTTAAGTGTCACGCTGAAGATATGTGACATCCCTAATGTACCCAAGAAGCAAACATGCAAAATGCGCTCTATCCACAACACAACCTTACACATGCCAAGCAATGCACCGTCCAACCATGCGAGAGACCGCACGCCAGCATGCACGTGGTCCTCGGCATGCACAGGACCCTGCTCAGCAGCCGGGCCGCATCCAGCCGGACTCGCCGGCGCCTGCAGCACTCGCCTTTATAGGCCGTCGCTCGCGCCGAGCTCGCCCAGCAGAGGGCGCGCGGCTCGGCCCGCGCTGGCGGCCGCCGCCCGCCTAGGCGGCCCAGGCGCCCGCGGCGCCGAAGCGCAGGTCGCTGCCGGCGAGCGCGGCGAGCGCGCGCAGCTTGGGCTCCGCCGGCGGCACCTGCGCGGCCGCGCTGCCGCAGCGCACGAGGCAGCGCAGGGCGCCGCCGCGCGACTTCTGCGCCCCGCGGCCCGCCTGTCGGCCCGCGCCTGCCCGTCCTGCGTCGTGATACCCACATGCAGTGGCAGGCCATGCTGCGCGCCCAGTTCCCAAACATGTGCAGTGTGCCGTGTCCACTCATACGCCTTGACGTCAGGACCTCCGCACCCTAACCACCAACCACAGCTCTGTTCGCCGTGCGCCCAACACCCTGCCCACCTTGCCAGCATGCGCGCACCCGAGACTTTCAGGGTCTGTGCTTCAGCGCAGCGCCCTTTGGAATCGCGTACGCGCTGCCGGGTGCGTACCAGGCCGCCTTTCAGCATAGGGATAGGGTCAAACAAAGCCTGACCCTTTCATGGGCGCACCAGGCCGTCCCCGTAGTCCGCGGCGCCGGCGCCGGCCGCGGCTGGCACGGCCGCGGCGAGCGCGTGCGCGGCGGGCGCGAGCGCGTTGCCGGCGCCCGCCAGCGCGTCCTGGCCGGGCACGAACACCGTGGCGGCCCAGGCCGGCGCCCAGAGCGTGAGCGCGGCCAGCAGCGGCCAGGCGGCCCAGCGGCGCGCACGGCCCGGCTCGCAACCGCCCGCCACCAGGCGTGCCAGCGCCGGGTCGGGCCCCGCGGGCTCCTGCGGCGCGGCGCAGCGCGCACGGTGGGCGCCTGGCGGCTGAGAGCTGGCTGGCCCGGACGGCGCCGGGCCGTGGCATGCCGGCGCCAGGCAGCAGTCGCATTTGTGCGAGACAGACGCGCGGCGCGGGCGCGCCTGCCCCTCGGCCGGCCGCGGCAGATCGAGCGCGTCGCAGACGTGCGCGCCGCCGCCGCCGCCGCCGCCGTCGCCGGCCCGGCCGCCGCTCAGCTCGGCCGCCGCGGCCGCGGCGAGGAGGCGGCGGAAGAAGGCCGCGCGCGCGAGCGCGCCCAGCAGCTCCAGCACCGCGCCCAGATCCGGCGCGGGGCCCGGGCGCGCGGCGGCCGCGCCGCACGCGGCGCCGCAGCAGCCGCTGGCCTCGTACTCGCCGCGCAGCGCCTCCAGCAGCGGCGCGGCCGCAACCAGCAGCGCGTCCAGGCCTGCCGGCGGCGGGTTTAGGGTTAGGGTCAGGTCATAACCCATTCCTTAGGATGATGGGATGCAGACTGGTGCTCGTCTGGCCCTAACAACTCTTCTCAGGCCAGCATGCTCAGCGCCGGGCGGCGTGGGCAGGGGCGACAGTCGACGCCGGCGGTGCGTCAGGGCGCGCCGGCGACGGCGGCCGCCATAGGCCGCGCGGCGGCTGCGCCGAGCGCGGCGAGGCAGGCGGGCCCGAAGAGCCGCGCGAGCGCGTGCAGCTCCGGCGCGGCCGCCAGCGCGCACGGGTCCGCGCAGCCCGCCGGCGCCGCCGTGCAGAAGAGCGCGCCCCTGTCGCGCGCCCGCACGCGGGTGAAAACATTGGGTTTGATGGGGTGTGGTTTTAATGCAAGGACAATGTTGCACTGGCGCGTCATGTGCGGCCGCGTCAGGGCTGCACTGCTTGAGCGGGAGCAGACTGCTGACAGCGCCGCAGCTGACGACCCTGATGAGCGCCCTTGCAGCTGATAGGCGGCCGTTGGAGCGCAATTTGCGGGCGCTGGCACGGCACCGGAGTGTGAGGCGCCCTTGCTGGCTGGCGCAGGCGCGGGGCAGGCCCGGCTGCCCCACCCCGCGCAGAAACCATGAGGGCCGGGGCGGGCGCGCACCGGGCCTCGGAGACAGCCACGCCCAGGCAGCGCTGGTCCGCCAGCACCGCGGCCGCGTACCACTCCGCGAGCACGGCCGCGACGCCCCGCCCCGGCGCGTCGCCCGCGGACGGCGGCCGCAGCGCCGCCGCGCTGCTGGCGGCCCACGACGCGCGCGCGCGCTCGCACTGCGGCGCGGCCGCGGCCGTGCGGATGGCGCGCCGCGCCTCGGCGGCCAGGTCGGCGCCGGTGCCGCGCTGCAGCGCCGCCAGCGTGGCCAGCAGCGCGGCCACGCTGCGCTCCAGCTCGGTGATGCGCCGCGGGTGCTGCGCGCGGTGCCAAGGGGGCGCGCATCAGCCATCTCAAGTGGCTAGTCAGACCTAGCCACTTGATGTATGAGCCAATGCCGATGACACCGCGTCAGCCACGCCCCTGTGATTCGGATGAGAGCCGGCGCGGTGCCTGGCCAGCGCCGGCGGCAGCGCAGCCCGCGGAGGCGCATGGAGGGCCAGGCGGCGCCGCGACGGGCGGCGCGGCGGGCGCCGGCGGCCGGGAGCGCACCAGGCCGCAGGCGCAGGTGAGCTCGGCGTGCAGCAGCGCGGTGGCCGCGGCGCGCGCGGCGCGCAGCAGGCACTCGCGCGGCCGGACCTCCAGGCCCGGCGTGATGCGCGCCGCCGGCGCGCGCGCCAAGGCGCTCGCCAGCGCGCGGCCGGCCTGCGCGCGCGCGTACGCTGCGGTGTGGTCCTCGTTGGCGAGCCGCCTTCGGCAAGGGCGAGGAGGCAGCTAGGACGCGATCTGTGATTTCAATGCTCATACCGCCGGCTCTGTCCAAGTGCAGGGAGGCGCCATGCAACCCTAGCCCTTGGAACCGGGGCCTATCCGACAGGCATGCCACCTAGGGAAAGAGTTATGCGCTCCCTTCACTCGCAAGTGCCAGCGAGGTGCACATGGCTCCCGCTACCATGCTCTGCTTGCTCACGAAACGCCAAGGGCGTGGGGCGCGCGCCTGCTGCAGCGCAGCGAGCTCGGCGGCGCGCGCCGTCGCGCGCGCAGCCGTGGCTGCCGCGGCCGCGACCGCGCGCGCAGCCGCGCGCGCCGCGCCGCGCTCTGCCAACCCCGCGCACGCCGCCGCGGTGGCCGCCTGGATCCGCGCGCCGGTGCCCCCAAGCGCGCGCGCCGCCGCCGCCAGTGGCCCATGCGCGCAGCTCCCTCGGGCACGGCGCGGCGCCGACGGAGGGGCCTTGCCGGGGCCGGCGGGATCGGGCGCAGCGCAGGAGCAGGGGCTCCCGGGCGCGGCGCCCCGCATGCTCGGAGCCGCATCGACGCTTCCGGCGAGCACGCTGTCGCCGGGCGTTGCGGGTGCCGGGGCGGCGCCGCGGCGCACCCGCGCCCGCGCGGCAAGCGCCCTCAGGGTGGCGCGCCCACGGCGGGCAGCGCGGCCGCCGGCAGGCTGCGCGGCCTCCTGCCGGGCAGCCGCGCCTGCGCCGCCGCTGGCGCTGCTCCGGCAGGCCGACACGCCCGACGCCCGCACCATGACAGCAAGCGGCGCCTTCGACGCGGGCTTCAGCGCGTCGACGGGCGCAGCGTCGGCGGCGGGCAGCGTGCCGGCCTCCGGATCCACCACAGGCGGAGCAGGGGCGGGGCGGGGTCCCGGGCCGCGCGGCGCGCGCAGGCGCGCAGCCGCGGCCGCCCATATGCCGCGCCCGGGCGCCGCCCGCTTCGGCGCCCTTGCGGCGGCCGCCTCCGCAGGCCTGGGCTCTGCGGGCCCCGCCTCGGGCGCGCCGCGCCCCGACGCCTCTGCGGCTTGTGGCGGCGCATGAGGGCGCGCGCGGCCCCACAGTGCATGCATGCGTGGCGCGGAGCGCGCCCCGGGAGGCCTTCGGCCGTCCGCGGCGCCGCGCGCGGGCGCATCAGCGGCGTCCGCGCACGGCGCACGCGCTGCGGCGGCTTCGCCCGCAGCGTCCGCCGCGCCTGCAGGCGTGTCGAGAGCCGCGGCAGCGCCGCGCGGCCGCAGGCCTGCCAGCACAGGGCGCAGCCGGGCGGCTCTGCGCGGCTGCGCTGGCCAGCCGCCGGCGCCGCACGCCCCGAACGCCGCGCGCGGCTCGCGGGCCGGGTCAGCACCCGCCGCCGGGCTCTGCAGCGCCGCCGCCTGAAGGGTGGCATTGCCCGCCGCTACAGGGGGAGCGCCGGCCTCGGGCCCGCCCGCCCCAAGTGCGGCCCGGTCGGCCGGTGCGTCGCCTGCCACAGCGAGTGCGTCGGCGGCCGCTGCGGCCCGCCCGCTCGCGGGCCGCAGCAGGCCCGCCAGCGCGGCGCGGAGGCCGGCGCCCGAGCGCACCGCGGCGGCTCCTCGAGGCGCGGGCGCTGCTGCGTCTCGGCCGGAGGCCGTCGCGGCCGCTGGCGCCAGTCCGCAGGCTGCGCCCGCGGGACCGCACCCTGTACCCTGCGAGGCCGAGCTCTGCGGCACCGCACGCGCGCCGCCTGTCTCAGCGGCCTCGTCATCGGCCCTCGCGCGGCCGTCGGCGTCGGCCACCAGGCCAGGCTCATCGGCACCGCGCTCCGCCGCGCTGGACAGGAGGCGCCGCCGCTCCGCCGCCAGCGGCGGCGTGGGGCTGCCCTCGCCGCTGCGGCGCCCCGCGGCGCAGCACGAGAAGCTGCCCAGGGTCTCTGGCGCGCCGCCGAGGCCCTCCTCGTCCTGCAGCGCCGCGCTTTCCAAATCCCCGAGGCTGGCGGCGGGGTCCTGCTCCCGAACCCCGCATGCCTCGCGGTGCAGCGCGCCGCCCAGCTCAGCGCCGGCCGGTGATGGCGCCAGGTCAGGCTCACGCGACGGCGCGGCCGCCGCTGGCAGGGAGCCGCCTGGGGCGCTGCGGCGCGCCGGCCCACAGCGCAGCGCGGGCGCCAGCGCGCCCGCGCCGTCCAGCGCAGCGGGCGCCGCCAGGGCGCCGTCCATCGCGCCGCTGCAGCCGCGCTCAGGTGGCGCGGCTGCGGCCGCGCCGCCGAGCCCGGCAGGCGCGCTGCAGTGCACGGCAAGCGGGGTTGTCGCGGGCCACGCGCGCTGAAGCAGCAGGTGCGCCGAGTCCGGCGGCGCGCCGGGTGCGGCAGGCGCGTTGCCATCCGGCTGCTGCGGCGACGCCAGAGCGAGCTCCGCCGCATGCCGCAGCAGCGCGGGCGGCTGCGCGCGCGCGCGCTCGGCCGCGCCAGCGCTTGCGCCGAGCAGCGGCGTTCCTGGAGCGGTGCAGCCCGGCGGCGGGCTCGGCGGAGCCGGTGGCCCGCCGGGCGCTGCGCACAAAATGCTGTCCAAGCAGTGCGGCGACGCCGGCGCGAGCTCCGCGTGCAGCAGCAGCGGCGGGGGCCGCCGCGCGCCCGCAGCCAGGACGCCGCTCGGCGCGGCAGCCGCGTCGCCCGGGCCAGCCGACCATGTGAGCGGCTCTGCAGGCTCCGCAGCGTGCGCCCCGCGCGCGCCCCAGCCCGCACTGCCCGGCTCCAGATCGGCCTCGTCTGCCTCGCGCGCCGCATTGTCCGCCCAGGACCCGCCCGGCGCCGGAGGGCCCAGCTGCACACCAGGGGCCTCCATGCCGCGCAACGCGGCGCCCGCCCGGCGCCCGCTCAGCGGGGCGGCGCCCGGCTGTGAGGCAGGGTCGGGGGCTGCGCTGCCGGGCGCCGCGCCGGGCGCTGCGGGCACGGGCGCAAGCGCGGCCGCGCGGCCGGCGCGGAAAGCGGCGGCCACGTCCGGCACGTCTGCAGCCGCGAGCGCGGCCGCGTCGAGCGGGCTGCCCGGCGCAGCGCCCGCGCTGGGGTCAGGGTTTGGAGAAGCTAAAGCCGCCGCGCTCGGCGCGCCTGGCGTGTCTGGCGCGCAGCTGCTCGTGCAGCTGCGCGCCCCCGAGCGCCGCCGGCGCAAAAACGCGGGGTTTGCGCGCCAGGCCGCCGCCGCAGCGGCCGCGGCGCTGCGGCCGAGCTCGAGGCTCAGCGCGCCGCTGCCGGCGCGACGCGGCGTGCCAGCGGGCGCGCCCAGGCTGCGGCTGTCGTCGCGCGCCAGCCCGGCGGCAGCGGCGGCGGCGGGCGCGCGCGCGATGGCCGCGGCGGCTGCGTCCGCGCGGACGACGCCGTCCGGGGCCGCCAGCGATGCCTGCAAACGCGGGCGCGCATGCGCGTGCAACAGCGCTGCGCGACACGGCCGCCCATGCAGCTTGTGGTGCGCACAGCTCGGCGCGCTCTTGCACAGCCAGCCAGGCGGCACGACAGGCACTGTATCATACAGGCAGTTTTGCAGGCGAAGCATCCATGACAAGCTGCAGCCGACAGGTAAGGCCCCTGGTGAGTCCAGGCGCGCGTCGCGCACCCGGTGCAGCTCGGAAACAATGCGCTCGAAGCACGCGCCCGTGGCAGCCATCAGCTCGCCGGCGAGCGCCTCCGCCTCGGCCGCACCGCTGTTTGCGGCGTCCCCGTCCGCCGCCCACGGCTGCCCCATCGGCGGCCGCCCGTCACACGCTGGCGCGGCCTGCCACTGCCCTGACTGGCGCCCGCTCGGCGCGTCCGCCGCGGGCGCCGTCGCCGACACGGCCCGCGCCCCGCTCGCCGGCGGGCCGCCTGGCAGCGACTCGGCGAGGCCGGCGACGGCTGCGAGCCAGGCGGGGGCGTGCGCCGCGGACGCGTATGGCGGGCGCAGCGCGGCCAGCATGGCCGCGCGCAGCTTGGGCGCGCGCCCCGCGCCCGCCTCACGCAGGAAGCGAAGCTCGGCCAGCGACGCCGCCCTGCGCGCCGCCGCGCGGTGATAGGGGTAGGCTGTACCCTACCCTATGCTGGGCGCCCGGCGCTCGGCGTCCGCGCGCGCCGAGAGGCCGCGAGCGTCCAGGGCGACAGACAAGCCGGCGCCCTCGACAGCGCCATGCGATGCTGTCTACCGCGTGCATGGGTATGGACGGGGCAGGGCCGGTGGGGGGCAGGCATGCATGGCACGTCCCGCATGGCGCCGTGCGCCACTCAGCATGCCTGGCAACAGGGCGCCGGCACTGAGCGCCTTGCCCGGGCGAGCGGCGCTCACCCGCGCACGCAGGCGGCTGCGTCCTGCGCCAGGCGCGCGCGCTGCAGCAGCGCGCTCACCGCCGCCAGCAGGCCCGGGCCGCGCTCCTCGCCGGCCGCTGCCGCTGCGTCCGCCGCCGAATCGACGGCCGCCGCCGTGAGCGACCGCCCTGCAGCCTCAGCGCCCGCGATTGCTGCGCTAGGCGCGGCGCCCCATCCGGCGCCGCCGGGGCCCATGGTTAGGGTCAGGGGCCCGCATCGCAGGCGCAGCGACAGCTGCGTGATGAGCGCGGCCCAGGCACGCCGCGCGCCCGCGAGGTCCCGCAGGGGGTCAGGCGGGCGCTGGGCCCCCGCCTGCCATTCTCGCGCGTCCTGCACCGTCGCGTGCATGCCTGCTGCAAACCAGGGGCTCGCGGCGCAGCTGCTGAGGAGCTCTGGGTCCGGGTCTGGCTCGCTGCGCCTGCCAAAGCCAGAAGGCCACCCCGACACAGCCTGCAGGGTGAACACAGGGCAGCTGTCGTCCAGGTCTCCGCCCGCAGCGCCGCTGCCGAGCGCGCGCGGCACGCCGGGCGCGCCCGCGCCGCGCGCGCTAGTGGGCGACCCGCACGCGGAGCCGCCGCCGCTGCCCGCCGCAGCGAGCGACTCCGCGCCGCCGCTGCCCCAGGACGCGCCGCTATTGCCCGCGCGCGCCAGCGGCGGCGGCGGCGGCCCGGCCGCGGCGCCCGGCGACCCAACGCCAATGCGGCCCGGCGCGGACTCGCCCGTGCTCAGCCGCCCGCGGGCCTGCAAGAACAGCGCGGCCCCGCCCGCGGCGGCCTTGCCCGCGCCGCCGCTGCCGCCGAGGCCCTCCTTGCCGCAGGCGTCGGCGGGCGGGCTGTCCGCCGGCGGCGGCGGTTCGCCGCCCGCGTCGCCCGCGGCGCCGACGCCCCCGGCTGCGGCAGAGCTTCCAGCGGCGCAGGGCGGCGGGCAGGCGAGTGCGCTCGCGGTGCCGCTCACATGCGGCAGGTTTGGGCTGTGGCAGTTCGGCAAGACGAGCGTGCTGTCCGGGCATAGCGCGCCCTCATCGCTGGCGCAGCTCACGGCGAGGCCAAGCTCAACATTGCTCTCGCCTGCCACAGCGGTGAATGCCGCCTGGTCATCGGGGCCAGCCGGCCAGTCCGGGCGCCGCGCATCCAGGCTGAACGCGCCGAGCGGCGCGCTGCCGGCCGGCGACAGCGCCGGCGGCGCGTCGGCGCTTACATGCGCGCACACGGAGCCTTCGCCTGCGCCGCTGTCCCACGCCACACACGCATCCGCGCTGCCCGCCAGGCGCATGCCGCAGCTGCTCACATGCTGCGGCGACTCCTCACCCCCGTTGCACCCCTCCGACAGCTCACCGGCAGGGCCGCCCACAGGCCTGGCGCAGCCGCCGCTGCTTTCCAGGGCCAGGCAGCTCGCAGGCCCGTCGTGCGCGCCGCTGTCGCAGACCGCCCCGGGAGCGCCAGCAGCGGGACAGGCGGCGCCCGCCGCGCCGTGCGCGGCGCCGGCGGCCGGCTGCGGCTCAGGCGCGCGCAGCGTCGCCAGCGGCGCCAGGATGCGCCGGAGCTGTGCAGCGACCGCGGCAAGGCCGGCACCCTTGCGCGCGCCCAGGCGTGCGGCGGCGGCCTCGAGCGCCGCGACTCGCGGCAGCACAGACGCGCGCGCCGCCTCGCGCACCGCGCGCGCCGCATGCGCCTGGATGGCAGGCCTGCGGCCGCCGCGCGCGGGCGCTGAGTTCGCGAGCGAGCTGCTCACTGGTGCACCAGCACAACATAAGCTCTGCATGTTGAGCAGGACGGCACGCGCACGCTGTTACGATGCGCGCGGCTGGACGGAGGCGGCTAAACGGAGGCGGCTGGCTCGTGCGCGCGCGCGAGCGCATGGCCAGGCAGGGCGCATCGGGGCGGGGGCGCACCCGTGGCGCAGCATGAGTGCGCTCGCCCGGCCGAACGCCGCGGCCAGCGCGTGCACCGATGCGTCCGGCGGCGGCGCATGCTGCGGCGCATGCCGCCGCGCGCGCCATGCGGGGCCGGCAGGCGCCTGCACGCGCGCCGGCCAACCCCGCGTTGCGCGGCCTCATCTGGCATCGCGAGGAAGGGCCTGCTGTTATTTTAAACCCTTGCGTAACACAACTATGTGGTCCAGGTTCATGTCGCCTTGCTACCTGGGCAGGCATGCGATTTAGGTCAGTCCTCCCGCCCCCCGAGCAGCAGCCGCGGCACAGGGCGGGCCAGCACCGCTCCCCAGTGGCGAAACCACCACAGCAGCTCGGCGCGCGCATAGGCCAGGGCCGCCAGCACGCCTTCGGCGCGCGCGGCCAGCCAGCCGGGCGGGCAGGCCGCGCAGCGATCCGCCACGCTGTTCCCAACCTGCGTGCAGCGCGGGTCGGAGTCTGCAAGCGCCGCGCCGTGCACTGCGCGAGCACGCGGGCGACGGCCTCGCGCATAGTTGGTCCTCTGCAGAAAGCAGACATGTGAGAGGCAGAGAGACGACACGCACTCGCAGCTTGTGAGGCAGTGCGACGCCCGCATGCCCATGCAGAGCCTACACGCAGGGTAGGGTTAGGGCCCGCGCCTGCGCGCAGAGCTCCCGGCGCTGCCGGTGCTCCTCCTGGCAGCTCGCGCGCGCCGCCGCGTGCGCCGCGCGCACTCCGCCGGCGATGCCCTGCCCCGGCGTGCCTCTGTGCGCAGGCGCCCACATGAGCTGAGTTAGGCCGCTACCGAGCTTGTCGCACGTGGGGACAGCAGCCGGGTTTTCTTAAGGCTGCTGCCCCTCCGGAGGCATGGTTCAAAGAGGTCGCAGAGCATGCTGGCCAAGCTGCACGCATGCCCCGCACTTTCAGAGCGTGCCGGTGCGAACTCGGGGCTCCAGCGCTGGCGCAAGATCGCTCTAGCCATGAGGGCCTGGGGCTGCCGCCGCGGCGGCGCGCACCGCTCGCGGCCGCGCCCGGCGAGCGTCGGCAGCAGCAGGCGCAGCGCGAGCGCGTGCGCGTCCACGCACAGCTCCCGGTGCACCGGCAGCAGCAGCGTCTCGGCCAGCAGGCCGCGCAGCACGTCCGCGCCGCCCGGCCGGATGGCCTCCCCTGCAACAACTCTCATTTTCAGGGCATGTGGGCGGCACGTGGGCGGAGCAGGGAGAAGCAGAGGTACTGGCCGCGCTCATGCGTTGCTCTGCTACTGGAGTTGGTTTGGAGCTTGCAACCGATGAGCGCCCATCTCTCTCGGCCCTCGGGAGGGTGGCCGGCGGCGCACGCACGCCACTGGCACGGGCGCACGCCCGGCACGGCCGCGCAGGGTGAGACGAAGAGGCGGCGGTCAGAGACACGCGCTTGCTTGCGGGCGCGCCTGGGCAGGCCAGCAGGACGAGCAGCGCGTCCTCGCGCAGCCGTGGCAGCGCCTGCAGCGCGCGCCAGGCGCAGTCGGGGCTGCGCCAGCCGGCCGCGCCGGCGGCCGCCGCGAGCGCGTCCGGCTCGCCGCCCACGTCCAGCAGGCCGCCGGCGCGCAGCGCCGCGCAGCCGCCGCCCGCCAGCAGCACGGGGAACGCGCCGGCCTCCAGCATCTGCGCGCAAGGTATAGGGTAATGTAGGGTAGGGTAGGGAAAGGTAGGGTATAGGCTTAGAGTGCGCCCAGCAACAGGCGCGTGGAACGCGCTGGCATCCAGCATCTACGCGTGCGCCGCTCCGAATTGGTTAGGATAGGGTTAGGGTATATCATAGGGTTAAAGTGCACCCGCCAGCTAGGCTACTTAGCGCAAGAAACACGCCGCCTTCAGCATCTGCGCGCGCGCCGCCCTGCACGTGCGTTTAAGCCCGCGCCCGCCAGCTAGGGCTGCACAGTTGGGCGGCCCCAGCGCGTGAAGGACACCAAGCACATTATCAGGCAATGCGAGGCGGTGCGCTGTCCCGGGCCCGGTGGCACGCCTGCCAAGCCCCGGAGCAGGGCTCCCGTCCCACGTGCCCGCCCTTGCTGCGGGGGCCGTGCAAGCTCGCACGGCCGCTGGCGCTGACAGCGCCATGCCCGCAAGCTGTGTTCACAGCATGTCATGCTTACCAGACTAGTCAGTCTGAGTGCCATGCAGGTCGGATGCGCCCCCGCAACTCGCACCCTCAGCGCGTGCTTCACTGCGCCGCCCAGTAAAGGCGCGCCCAGGTGCGCGCCTGGCCGATGCGCGCGCTCACAGGCTGCAGCTCGGCCTGCAGGAGCGGCATGGCGTCCGGGAACGTGCGCACGTAGGCGCGCACGCCCTCCAGGTCCGGGGGGTCCTGTGCCTCCCCGCTGCGGCGCATCTGCAGCCCCGCCATACAACCTCATGAGGCCGCTCACGCTCGGCGGGTGCAGGCTGCCATGATGTTCTAGCTATAGTGCACGGCCGTCAGGAGGCGCTGCTCGGCCTTTCAGCAACAAGGGTGACGCACGCATGACGGGCAGGCGACCCCACAACTTGCGAAGGGCATGCAGGATGACAGCTGGACTTTGCGTGATGAACTGCATGATGAATCGCATGATGAACGCGACATGTCTTTTCTACATGTCTGTGCAGAGCCCCGCAGGCAAGCGGAGTGGGCGCGAAGGACATGTTGTCGTTCATAGTGCAAAGTCCAGCTGCCGAGTCCAGCTGCCAAGTCCAGCTGCAAAGTAGAGAGGGCGCGCCGCAGCCAGGCCGTGCGCGAGCGTGTACAGCTGCAGGATGAGCGGCGCGGGCAGGCGCGGCGCGAGCAGGTGCAGGCGCGCCGCGTTAGCGACCAGCTCCAGCGCGCCCGCCAGCAGGTCGGGCGCGCGGTCGGGGCAGGCCGGCAGCAGGCCCGCCTCGCAGCGCGCCAGCAGGCGCAGTAGGCGCGCCTTGAACTCAGCCAGGTCCTGCGGCGCGGCGCCACGGGGCACGCTCATGCGGGGCCGCGGGCGGCGCGCCGCCGGGGGCGCCGGCGGGGGGCGCGCGCGGCCTGGCGCGGTGGGTACCTGCAGCAGGCCGTACAGGGGCTCCAGTTCGGCGGCGATGCGCGCTGCCTCGCGCCACAGCACCTCGGAGCCGAGCCTGTCCACCTGCGAGCGGCCGGACGCTGGCCAGCCGGAAAGACAGGCGGCAATACACCAGCGAAACCGGCCAGTAGCTGGACCTGTTGTGGCAGAGCATACCTTCTCGAGGTTGATGGTGAGCGGGTGCAGCGGAAAGGAGTGTAATAGTTTCTTGGCGAGCTGCGCACGCATGCATTCCAAGATGTTATAACAAGATGCCCGCCAGCGGCGCCCACTTTGGGCGTCACGTTGCTCACGACCGTCAGTGATCGGGTGCAGTAGCGGCGCGAGTGTTCCGGAGCTGTGCCGCACAGTTCGGAGCGCACCTCATGGTAGGTTGTGACAAACATGGCAGCTGTTGGGGCTGTGACAGGCGAGAGGCCCTCGTGCGCCAGTGTGTATGCCCTGTCAAGTAGCGCAGCAGATGCACGCAGAAGCTGTTCCTGCTGCTCTTCCATCGCAGCGTGCTGCTCCCAGGCGGGCCACTGCAAAGCACCAGGGGGCTGTCGCAGCCGCAGCTGCAGCCCCTCGTGGAGCGCAAACGGTCTCTGAGATCAGACGGGGCTGGCAGAGACCTGCCTTGTACGCCAAGTTAGGCTCACGTTCAGTGCAGGCAGGGGAGGCATAAGTATGCAGTCAGAGCGGCCTGATGTAAGACAAGCAGGCGTATGCAGCCGTCTGCCCTCGTTCCTGCGCTGCTCACAGTGTTGTGCAGGCTTGCGCTCACGTTTGCAACCGAGTCCAGCAACAGCTCTGTCGCACCTGTGCATACTGTGGTCACGACAGAGTGCCTCGCGCAGTTCGAGTGGCAGGTCATCGGGCTCGCATACAGGTGCGTGTGTCGTTTCTTGAAACGTCGTGTTGGTGCAGCGGACAAGCCTTAGTGCAGCTGAGCAACTCCGGTGGTTCCCCGGCAAGCCAACTCCAACTGTGTTGCGGTGTCTGCAGCTGGCGGCGAGCGGGGCAGCCTGGGCCACTCACACGCCTGCTGGCATGCGCGCCCGCCGCCCTGGAAGCGGGCTATCGAGCGACGGACGTAGTGGCCACATGGATAGCGCCCGACCTGCGTGGCAACAACATGCTCGGCGACGACTATGGCCACTACAACCGGCCAGGGGCTCTGGCGCACTGGCTCCAGGCGCGTCCGCCTGCCCGCTTCCCTCCTGCCCTTCCCCGCCACCTTGTCTGCCGCCTGTGTTTATCTATGTAGTAGCACAGTTCTGACGCTCTTGGCATCCCTGACAACACTGTTGAGTGGGCAACGGGGCCCGTCAGTGAAGAAGCGGAGCACCGTGCAGGCTGCCCAGCCACCAGAGCCATACATCCTGGTCTTGGACGCAGACATGCTGTTCCGAAGGCCAGTGACGCCGGCCCTCCTCGGCGTGCTGCCAGGCGTGCGCCCGGCCCTCTGGGTCGCCGTCCCCACACCCAACACGGCAGAGCGGTTCAGGACTATCCGTGCAGACACATACAGGGCAGTGTACCGCGCCTGCCGTTGCGCTTCCGCTCGCGCTTGCAGCTGCGTCAATGCATGCGCCTTCTCGTGCGTCGCTGCAGGGCCACGTCGCTCTATGTGCACAACGCATGCACCTCTTTAATGCCCCACCTGCTCGCCTGAGCGTACGGCAGGCCTCGGCTGCTGCGGCTGAGGCGGCCGCTGCGTGCGCCGCGCGACCAAGCCAGCTGCACGTGCGCAGGCATGCCAGCGGCCGCGTTCAGCGGCGACCTCAGGAGCGTGGACAGCCGGCTGGCTGACCGCCACATCCCCGGCGCGCCGAAGCGCAACGACACGCTGGCCGGGCCGCGCATGCGCCGCGCCGACCTGGTGCGCCCGCAGGGACCCCCCCTGCGCGAGGCACGCGAGCCAGGCCGACGGCGTCTGTTCGCCTCAGCTGGCGCCGCCGCCGCCGTCACAAGATCGCCGTGCCTGCGCAGCGCACGTGGCGCAGGTCGCAGCGACGGGGCACTTGCAGGCCATCCGGCGCGTGTCTGAGCGTGGCTGCGGGGGTCAGCTGGCGTGCCGGGCGGCCAGGTGGGCGGCTTCGTGCTGGCGGCCACGGGGGATCTGGCGCGCCTGGCGCCGCAGTGGCTGCTGGCCACGCTCGACGTGCGCGCGAACCCTGAGGCTGCGCGCCTGGCGGGCGACGGCAGCGGCCGGCCTGGGCAGCGCGCCATGTGCGCAGCCGCCCTGGCTGCCGTGCTGGAGCGCAAATGCTCGCTGCGCGCCCCTGTAGCCTTCTGGTCGGCATGCGCCGAGACGTAAAATTTAGCGGTTCTGTTGCGTGGACCTCAGCAGCAGCAGTCAGCGAGTGAAGCTGAGCCTTGAAGCGCGCTGGTGACCTTGCATGCCATGGACGCTGACGTGCAGGCGGCGGCAGGCCCGCAGGCGCCCCGCCGGTATGTCTGCGACCGCGGCGCTGCAATCACAGGCCGCACGGCGCTCGCCGCCAGGCTGCGCAGGCCGCCCGCGCAGGGCGGCGCACTGATGCTGCGTGCCGGCACGGCTGGGGTGCAGGGCTGCGGAGGCCCTTGGGTACACGTATGCGGCCGCGGCGGCCGGCCTCCGCCACAAAGCAGACTTCCAGTCCCTGGCCGTGCCGGGCAACCTGGTTGCAGGCGCGCGTGCCAGTCTCACCTGACGCATTTCGTACTGGGATTCATCCAAACATCAGCCTCGCTGCCGCAGCCATGCATGCCTGCACACACGCCAGCTGCCTGGGGCGCTCTCCCAGGCTCTTGCGCACAGGAGCACGCCTGCCCGCGCGTGCGGCGTGTGAAACAGGCGCGCCGCGGCAGGGGACCCGGCGCTCCTGCACTACCCAAAGTGGTGGCAGGCCGGCAGCACCAGCTTCTGGTTCTGGAAGTCGTGGTACAGCCGCTTCGACGCGTTTGCGTGCCCGCCCTGGGACCTGTCGCGGCCGCACCCGCGCGCCGGCCTGGTCGCGCGCCCCGTCCAGCTGTACGACCTAGCCTCGCAGGCGCGCCGGCGCCTCTGCTGGAGCGCGAGCCTGCCGTGCCGGCCTGCCCTGCAGCAGGGGCGTCGAGAGCGTGTGTCAAGGCGCTGCTCTGGCACCGCACCAGGCAGGTTAGCTGCTGCGGAGCGGGAGCGATGACAGCGCGCGCATGCAGAGCTCGCCTGGTTGGTTGCATGGTTTGCATGGGTCAAGCAGGTTGCCGTGCGTTCATGGTGTGTGGCCAGGTGAGACGGCTGGCAAGACTGGCAGGCCGCAGCGCATGATGGCGTCAGTTTGAGCTTGGGGAAGAATGGCAGGGCTACGAGCGGCAGCGCGAAGTGCTGGCGCTGGAGCCGGCGGTGCGGCTGAACGCGGCGCTCTGCGAGCGCCACCGCCGCCACTGCCCGCCCTCCGCGCAGCTGGCGCGCGAGTGCGCGCAGGCGCGCCGCGGCGGGCCCCTCCCTGCCTAGTCCTTCTGCTTCTACCACTGCGACTGAGCACGGTAGTGTGTGCGGTCCTGCTCGGGAGGCTATGTTGAGCGGCGAAGAAATGATTGGCCAAGTTTCTGGGCTGCGTCCAACAGCGTGCATCACACAGATGCGCCCGGGCAGCCGGCCAACCTGCAACGGACAGGGGCGGCATACATGGCGTGCAGCTGGGGGCCTAGCATTGCCGCCGGGTTTATCCGCCACACAGCGCGCGCGAGCGGCGTGCTGCTGGGCCACATGCCCGTGATGATACACGGCCGCGGCGGGGCCTGAGCAGGCTGCGCAGCGCGGACCGGACCTGGACACTGGGGCCACTGGGGGTCGCTGGCCTCCTGGTTGCATCTGTGGGTGCAGCAAGGCCGGCGGTCCGGGACATGCGAGCACGCTGAGGCGCCGCAGCGGCTGGGTGCGCGCGGCGTGCAAGCATGCCGCACGCGCGCTGAAGGCGGATTAACCCTACCCTCTTCCTATCCTGTGCAGGCGGAGCGGCTAGAGGCGGACCTGGACGCCGAGTTGGAGACGCTGGAGGCGGAGCTCAGGGACACGCCCTGCGAGGACACGCACGTGCGCCCCCGCGCCCCCCGGGGGGGCTGCGTCCAGGCTGGGGTCTGTGGGGCAAGACGGCGGTGGCCACCATGCGCGCCGCATCATAAAGGGTGCTGCTCTGGCTGGGCTAGCCGCTTAGGGCTCGCTGAGGCTCTGGCGCCGCTGCGAGGCGCAGGCGATGTGCGAGGAGTGGGCGGCGGTGGGCGAGTGCACGCAGAATCCCGGCTTTATGCGGTACGGCTGCCGCGCTGCATGCGCGCTGTGCGCGGTGCCGCGCGCGGCCACGCCGGGCCGCGCCGGCGTGCCCTGGCCGCGCCCGCCGCCCGCCCCGCCGCGCCCGCTGGTGGCCGGCGGCGAGCCCGTCAGGGCCGTGGACAGTGGCCGGGGCTGGGTCACTCTGGGGGGCGGCGAGTCCGGCCCAGAGCGGGCGGTGCAGGCGCGTGCCACCAGCGCTCTTTGCCGCATGGCATGCCTGGTGAAGGGCAGACGTGTGTGCATTCAGGATCTGTTCCTGCCGGCTCAGGCATGTAACTTCGCCCCAAAACTTATGCAGCGTTGCAATCCGCTGCAGGACTCTGTCGACATCCAGCTGCTCTGTGGTGGGCTCTGCATGCCTGCCTTTCACTTCATCTTGGCAAGTTGCTGAGGGCGCTGCTTTCACAATCAGTGTCATTTTCAATTCCAGTTCACGAACCTCTGAGTCTCTCATGGCGGTGTGGCAGGGTCAGAAGCAGGGCAGCCCCGCGCAATGCACCCCGCTTGCAGTCCTGGCATCGGCGGTCACCAGTGTCGCTGATGCGGCGCTCTGGCTCGGTACGTGTCATTGGCCCCACGGACTGAAGCATGCCACCTGGGATCACGTGCATGATCTGTGTCACTACATGTGCATCATTTGTGCCACTATCATTGCGTTTGCCGCTGTGCATCGCCCTGCCCTGTTGTTCTCGTCTTGACCATGAAACCTCAGGTTCGACTCAGCTGCTGGCCACTGACACCATGTGTGCGGGGTTGCCAGCTGCTCTGGCGCTGGGAGCACGAATAGCGCAGCAGCACTTGCTGGCTACAACAGCCGGGGCAGTCGTGCTGAGCAGACCGTGATGAGATACAGAGCTTTATATGTATTTAATGTGTGTAGAGAGGGACAGCGAACGAACTACGACATGCGACCTGGCACCTTTGCCATACCTGCTTCAGCTGCTTTGGTTTATTCATTTCAGCTGCAGCTGCTTCAGCTGTTGTTTGTGCCTATATCTGTGCCAGCTGTGTCAGACCAGCCGTGTCGACTACACATACACCTAAAATTCTATGGACGAGTAAGTCGAGGCGAGCCAGATGCCTGCTCCCTTACATATCTTGCAGTGCTGCGGTGCAGCACCTGCATGGAATACTAGCCTCTGGCCATGCCACTAAATATTCAACAACAAGTCAACTCACACTGTGCTAGTCATCCCAACACTGGCTTTGCTTCGTTGACCAGTCTTCGCCGTTGGCGAACGTGCGGCCTATGTCACCTTGGGTGTCAGCGCGCTATCCAGCATACAAGCGCTTGCTATACGCCATCAGCACCCTCGTTTCACCCTACACGGCGCCACCTAGAACACCACAGAAACTGCACTGGCGGACTCAGCCATGCTGTTGAAAGAATGGGCTCCCAGCTCGACAGTGCCAGCTCGGGCCTGAGCGGAGCGCTGCGCGCACTGTGCTACGCCGTGCGGTGCCGGAGCAGACGCTAACCTACAGCTGCCAAAAAGCAAAGGCAGCGTCCCAGCAATAAGCATGTTCAGTTGGGAGCTCAAAAGTCAGGGGCTCCCAACACCCAGAAACAGGGGGCCCGCAGGGTCCCCAGCACGACCAAGCAACTGCTTGCAGGCGCTCGTTGGCGCCTGTCACGCCTGTGCAGTTCTGCGATGGCCAGCCCACGCGCCCATGCACGAGCCTCAATCTGTTGCTAAGCGGCAGCCGCCAGAACTGAATAATAGCAGGGACTACACAGAGCCTAACGCTTGCATGGCCCTACTTTCATGGTGGACCAGCCTGCACCAGCCTGCGCCTGGCACAGGCGCTGAGCAAAACCACATCCCGCTCACCCCGCCAGCGCATGCATGCAGCTCAGAGTCCGCAAAAGTCGCATGCGCAGCCGGCCTCACGCCTACCCGTGCAGCAGGGTCAGAAGAGGTGCCAGCGCCCTGCAGCTCTGCAAGCGCCTGGCGCAAGCGGGCACGGTCCGCGCAGGCACACGCGCGCCTAGCGCGCCTGCACCACATGGCCGGCCACCACGTGCAGCGGGATGTGCGCTGGCGCAGAGCCCGCGCGCCCCAGGCCGGCCGCGCCCTTGGACGCGAAATGCCCGCGCGCGGGCGACAGCAGGTTGCGCGACGCATTCTGCCGCATCAGCAAAGGCGGCGGCGGCGGCCGTCGCCGCGACGCCGCGCTCCCCCGCGCGTCAGGCTCGGGGCCAGGCTTGCTGACGTGGCTGGCTGCAAAGGCAGGCCGGGCTGTGGCACCCTGTGCAGCCGCCGCCTCGCTCGCAACGCGCGCGTCTGCGCCTGACGCGGCGGCGGGCGCAGCTGCTGGCGCAGCCGCCGCACGGCGCTGCGCATCCTCGCGCGCGCGAGCTACTACGTCCGCAGCAACCTGCACCGCAAACCACCAGCTTCGCAACGAGCGCCGGCGGATATGGGAGGAGCGGCGCAGTCACCCCATGCCCGTTCCAGCACTGACTGAATGCCACCCAAATGCTATGTGTTTGTGGCTTCCACATTTGCAACATGGCAAGCAAGCACTGCTTTCAAACCCACTCGCCTGCTTGTCAAAACAGCCAACAGGTGCACCAGCAAGAAGGCCACAGCTCTTGTCTGCAAGCGCGGCGCCGCACCTGGTGCCACTGTGCCAGCGTGTGCGCTCGCGACGCTCGCCTGTACGCGAGAAAGTGCATGCGCAGTAGCGCCCAGCGCGCATCGGTCCGCCGCCGCGCTGCCTCAGCCCGGACCGCCGCGCCCATGCGCGTGAGCGCGACAGGCGGCCCTGCAGCAGTAGCACGCGCAGCCTCGCCGAGCTGCAGCACGACGGCTGTGAGGTCGCCGTGCACGTCGCCGCGCCGCCGGCGCACCACCTGGCAGCGCAGGCACAGCAAGTGATGAGCGGCGTATGTCTAGCTGTCAAAAATGCTTGAAACATTCTCACTTGTATTAAACAGCCGTCGTTTGAGGCCAGACATGCCTGCCGCAACTTTGTCGCGGCACGAACGGAGAGCACGGGTCACACTTTCGACCGACACATGCGGGACAGCACTGGCACGCAGTGCCATGGTGCACGCCGGCCTTGCACAGCCCACACCACTCACAGTCACACGCCCGGCAGGGCAAACATGCCCAGGAGGGACACCGGGTGCGGGCGCACGCCTGGCGGCCGCGGAACTTGTAATTGCTGCGGTCGCCCGCCCACAGGCTGGCCAGGTGCGACACGGAGCGCAGGCTGCGCATGCGCGGGTCCGCCAGCCGCCCGGCGCGCGCGGCGACCGCGTGCAGCGCCGTGTTCACCAGGTGCCCGGCCGCGCCGCCGGCCGCGCGCAGCGCGCCCGCCGCGCCGCACGCCGCCCAGTGCTGCAGCCGCAGCAGCGCCTTGTGTGCCGGCAGCTCGCGCCTGCAACGCAACGCACAGCCGTGCGTTGTAGCAAAGAACCTAGAGCAGGGTCCTGTCACTGGGCTGGCCAGCAGCAAAAGCACATGCTATCACAGCTCCTGGCCAGGCCTGCATGAGTTGAAACCAAGGTGCAATACAAGCACGTGCACATTGTAAGACTCGTGCATAGAGTTCCTCCACCAAGACCCCAACATATTTCGTTCTGAAATTTAAACACATAACGACACTCAAGACACGCACAATAGACAACGTGGTCGCGCACCATACACCCTGTGACGCAACGATCACGGTGTCGACGTCCGCGGACAGCGGCACGCTGGCGACTGTGACGCGCGCGGCGCAGTCCGCCGCCGCGCGCCCCAGCTCTGGCAGCGCCTCCGCGGGCTCCGCGCTGCCGCGGCCCACCTCGGCGACGACGGCCGCAGGTGCGCCAGGCGCCGCCCGCCCGGCCACCACGCAGCACCCATGGTTGGCCACCCTGCAGCAGAGCACGCACCAGTCAGGAGGGCGCGCGTCGGTCAGGCAAGAGCCGAAGGCACACACTGTGAAGCACACACTGACCGCCAAAGAGCACGAACGCACAGGCGGGGGCAGGAAAGGCACGCCACGCACAGGTGCAGGACGCGCGAGCGCTGGTCCAGGTACGCCGCGGCCACGAGGACGCCCTCCAGCACCGGCCCGTTGAAGGGGTGCAGGTTGCGGTATGCCCTGTTCAGCGCAACGAGCGCCGCCGGCAACGCCGCGTCCACGGCGCCCAGCCCGGCCACCTGCTCGAGCACCTCGCGGTGCAGGTTGCGCTGCAGGTACCGGCCGTTCGGCTGCGAGTCAAGCCCGAACGTTAGCACCGCTGCGAAGAGGTGCGCAGCGTCCGCCTGTCACGCGCACACGCACGCACTTTCAGCCCCAACGCCTCGTGCGCATGCGCAGGGACTTTCACCCCCACGCCCACGCCAGCCAAAGTAGTTTAACTGGTATCAACTCATATCGCCAACACTCACACTGCTATGCAGGACACGGGGGGGGGTTGCAATTTGCACCTAGGGACTCCGGCTAACACCTGGCGACACGCCTTTCGCAACAAAGCACACCTCAAGGACGTGCGCGTCGCCGCACGGGTCCAGCGCGGCGTATCCAGCGCTGCTAAAGGCAACAGGGTCGCCTGGTGTCGCCAGCCGCCCAGAAACCACATTGTGCAATTCCTGCTCGGCCGGCGCGCCAAGCCGCGCGCTGCTCCTCAACACAGAGCTGCGCAGCAACAGGATCACAAGGTCAGTTACGCAGTCCTCGTTGAAAAGTACCAGGCAGCAGGCCACTGTGACATAACACATGAGCAACCGATTACTAACGAGCAAGAAACACGCGCCGCGCACACCTGCCGGCCACAGAGCTGTCGCTGCTGAGAGAGCTGCAGTCTGTATTGCTGGAACCGCTCAGACGCTGCAGGCGCTTCCTACTGAGGCTGCGCAGTATGTCCATGCGCAATGCGGCCTGTTGTAAGCAAAGACCAGTCCTACAAACGTCACTGGGGCCAGCACTTCGGAGCAATCCAAGGGCAGTTTGACCAAAAAAGTTATAACAACGTTTCTTACGAGAGCTCGACGAAGCGCTGGCCACATGTGCAGGCCCTGCACTGCAGGGCCTGGAGGGCTAATCGGTGTGCTAATCGCCAACTTGGCAAGAGCCTAAAGCTCTTCACTTATCTTTTGCATTCGGGTCCCGCCAAGGCTCAGAAGCTGACAGGTTCGTGAATAAGCGACCCGCTGCATTGCTGGGCACTGTTCATATGAGATGATTATTTCGCTTTTGTCTTGACATGAAGGCGGTGCAGTCTGCTGCTCACATACACGTTGCTTGCCCTTGAGGTGCCCGCACACTGCAGCGTGCGTGACTTGAAATTGTTGCATGTCCTGCTGCCTCATCAAGCGGGGCCCCCTCTGAGGGGCAGAGCGGAGCGCAGAGCCATGCGGGCGCCCACGCTGCTGCCGCAGCCGCAGCTGGCGGGCACCGCGCTGCGCCTGCCGGCGCGCGGCCCGGCCGGCCGGCCGCGCGCGCCGCGCTGCGTGACCACCGCCAAAGTGCGCAAGGTCAACACGTACGACGACTCCTGGAAGAAGGCGCGGCAATGGGACAGGCCATATACGTAAGCGCGGCCGCTGGCTGGCAGCGGCGTTTGTGCTGCACGCTAAGTGCGCGGCGCACGGGCGGGGCTGGTGCAGGCCGCTCGACAGAGCGCGCGCTGCGTGTGCTGCCGCGGTCCCGCGCGCCCGCAGCGGCCAGGGCGGCGCCCGCAGGCCCGGCTGGCCACCGACGTCATGCTCACCAAGGGGCGTGACTGGTCGACACCACACGAGTGCCCGGTCGATACCACACGTGTGCCTCAGGCTGAGCCAGCCAGCGCCACGGGCGCGGCGGGGCTCGTCGGGCACTGGCTTGATATTGAGGACAGGCGCGCCTGGGCGCGGCAGGGCTGGTCGGGCACGGGCTACTTTGTGGAGGACAAGGAGAGCCTGGGCGCCAACCCGCTGCGTCTGCTGCAACAGAAGAAGCTGCTGAGCGCGGTGGAGAAGGCTGGGCTACTGTCGCGCGCCGAAAAGGCCGGGCTCACGCTGTCGCGGGTGCGCCCTACTTACGTAGCCAAAACCCTATGTCGCGAAGAAGGCCAGGCTGCTCTCGCCCGCCAAGAAGGCCGGGCTCATGCGGTCGCGGGTGCGCCCTACCCTGCACCGTAAAAACCCTGTGCCCTGCTGCTTTGATGGCCGGGAGCTGTGTGCGGACCGGGCCATGGTCAGGGGCCCACGTCATGATCTAATGCAGCGCAGCGGCCAGCTGCATACGCGCATGGCAGGGCGCTGCGGTCATTGTGCTGCGGTCACTGTGTCACGCACTGCGGCCCGCAGCCCCGAGCTTGAGCAGGGCATTTGCGTCACTGCTGGCGCACGGCCCGCCTGGATGTCATGGACGACTGAGCGTCGCGCATGCTTTGAGGCACGCCGCTTGGCAATGCCGCTGACGGCTGCTCTGGGGGCGCCGCCGGCCAGATCGAGAAGCTGGGCCTGCTGACCAAGGCGGAGAAGTTTGGGCTGCTGAGCACGCTGGAGCGGCTGCTGACGTCCGACCCGGCTGCGGTCTCCTCGCTCTCCATCCCCGCCCTGGTCACCTCGCTGGGTGCGGCGTGTTGGGTAGGCGTAGGGTTGCCTGCCCCGGGGCAGGCAACCCAATGGCATGCAGCTGCTGCCCATGCATGCTGCTGTATGTCTCGAGTTTGGAGTAGCCTGTCTGTACAGTGCCTTGAGAGCCGCGCACTGCTCTGTGCTCGCAGGGCGTTTCAGTGTTTGGCAACACAGTCTGACCTTCTGCAGGAGCGTTCATCCTCATCCCGGACGACAACCTGCTCCTGGCGGCGGCAAAGTACGGCGTCACGGCGCTCAGCGGCGGCGTCGGGCTGACCTTTTTCGTGGCGGGCTTCCTTGTAGCCGCGCTGCAGGAGGAGATGTAAATGCGCATGAGGGGCGCAGCAAGCTACCGTGTCAGTGATTTAGCCCGCACTGTGCGCGCATGCGTGCCTGTCAGGAAGCTCTGTCTGCTTGAATTTTTACCAGGATGTGGGCTATGTCCTAAAGCATTCGGGGGTAGCTGGGGAGGTGTGGCGCAGAAGTGCATGGGAGCAGTGATGCTCGCGCTTCCTGGAGCGAACAGGGCAGACCGTGCCCTCTCTGGCTGCGCTGGGGCTCCTGCATGAGTGCGGCAGAGGTCGGGCGCACCTGGGAGTGTTCTGTGGAAGCGTGAGCACTTTCAGAGCTGGCAAGCGGTGATGTATTTTGGTGCTGAGTGCAGCACAGCGGCCTTGTCTAGCACATCCGGCGCGAGTGCGTGTTGCCTGTCAGCCATGGACTGGTACTGCACACGAAAAGTGCTGCCTAAAGTAACCAGGCATGTTGAGAAGGGTCGATGTCAGGCCGTAAAAGGGAGTTGACTGCAATGAGGGGCACACATGCATGGCGGCCGTGGCGTGACATCAACATTGGTGGTCAACTGAAAACGCAAGGCAGACCGCGGCACGATGCCAGCGATGCCAGAACCCCTCAGCGAACCCCTCAGCGTCAGAAGAAGGGCATGTTATCGTTGGGGTTGATGGTCATGGGGTCGCCCTTCCAGTCCAGGATGACTTGCGGGGCCGCCGCGTCCGACACGCTCTGCTGCGCCTGGCCCGCTTCCAGCAGGCCAGGCTGCGGCAGCACCACGCCCTGCGCGGCCAGCTGCTCGGCCTGACCCTGACAACTCCAACACAGAGAGTGCTGCTTGTTGCTGCCTGCTACTTGGCGCACATGTCACACAGATCAGGCATTTGACAGAGAGTGACAGGTGCTCTTTCCCCAGGACATGCAAGCAAGATACCCAGGAGAATTGCACGCACTGCTGATGCAGACGGGCACCCGCAGCACCCGTGTTCTGACAGGCGCAAGCAAGCCCGCCGGGGAGGCCACCGCCTGCAGGTAGCCCCCCGCGCCTCACAATGACTCACAGGGGCGCCCACCCTGTATTGCGCGGGGGCCTCCTGCGCGGGCTCGCTGCGGCCGGCCGCGCCGGCGCCGTCGGCGCCGCTCGCGCCGGCCGGTGCCTCCACCGGCACGGTGCGGTAGACCTCCCAGCGCGGCGACCCATCTATGACCAGGGTCTGCATGCATCGAGCCAGGATCAGTGTCTTGTCATCGGGCGGCAGAGTGCCACAACACAATACCTACCTGCACGGTGCGGTAGACCTCCCAGCGCGGCAACCCGTTTTTGACCAGGGTCTGCATGCGCCGCATGCATCGAGCCAGGGTGCACTGTCTTGCCAGTGGATGGGTAGACCTTGCAGCGCGGCGACCCGTTTATGACCAGGGTCTGCATGCACCGAGCGAGGGTGCACTGTCTTGTCAGTGGGTGGGTGGGCTGCGGAGTGGCACAGCACAAATCCTACCTGGCATTGAGAACAGCTAGGTGGTCAGGCTGTGCCTTGAAGCTGAAAATCAAATATCTTTGGAGGTGATCTGAAGAGAAAGGGGCCTAAAGCGTGGGTGCACCTGCGCGCGCTGGCTCCAGGCGCGGTGCGCATCCGGTGGCACGGCCGCCCAGAACTGCTCCAGCTCCGCCAGGCTGTCAAACTCTACCTCGAGCTGCACGCTGACCCTGCAAGCTCAGGCGCGGCAGGTCTGCTGCGGGCGCCGGCCGGGGTGGCGGCAGCACTGCAGAGTGGGGAGTCACGGCTTGGGGTAGTACACTTCCTGAGAAGTCGCCAAGCAACACTCGAAACGCACGCTGGAGGGGCCCTTGCCTCCAGGCGCGACTCTGGCACGCCAATAGCGCCGCTCAGAATCTGGGAGTTGTGCTCTGCCAGACCCGCCCGGCTGCCAATGTCCCGCACCCAGTCCTGCAGCAGCGCCGCAGCGTCCAGCTTGACGCCATACCTGCCGGCAGGCCTTCGCATGTTGATAGCTTCCAGCCTCCGCACCGTCAACAGCTGAAGAGCCAGTACATAGAACAGAACCAAGCAGCAACACACCTGATATCAATGCACCAGCGTGCCTTTATTGAGCACGTTGTAGAACACTTGCACCGCCTCGCTGCGTGCCGAGTGGCACGCAGCAGATGCTGTGATGAGGTCGCCTTGCGACAAGTACGTAACAGACAACCTCTGTGGACCATTGGTGCGCGCATTGATCAGGTGGACCTCTCCAAGGCCGGCTGAGCCCATCATGCTTTGGCCATGTGCGCACGTGCACAACCTGGTAGGGTCTCAATTCTACCAATGCCAGTGTGGGCGGCAGAAAGTCTGCCAGTATCCAGGCAGGATTCTGCCCGGCCGGCAGAAGGCTTCTGCCCGCATGCAGACGGAGTTTTCGCTAGCAACGAAGTTCTGCCTTTTGCCAGGCAGCATTCCGAATGAAGTTGTGCCTGGCGGGCAGAAGGCTTCTGCCCAGACCCAAAACGTTCTGCCGCCCACACTGAATGCCAGATGGATGAGATGGATGGACGAATGGATGCGCTCCATTCGTCCGTTGCAATTCGCCTTCAGGAGTTTATCAGTGGCCTTGTCTGGTAGTTTTGAGGTATTTTGCACAAAGTGAAGTGCCATCTGCTTCTCCGCACTTGAAGCGAGTGTGTACGTTTCGAACGTGTTCCAGTGCTTAGCAGCAGTTGAGGCTAGCCAGGTCATGACGCGCCTCATCTTGATGTCTGCTTCACAGTGATTGGAGCGGTCAGTAGACCTCTGCAACACCCCGCTCCCCGTTGCTCACCTCTGCGCTCCTGCGCTGCCAACCAACTGTGGCAAGGCACTGTGGTGGGGTTGTGACGTGCCCAAGCTGCACACATGCTGCCCTGCAGCAGCTGGTCTGTGCGTGCCGCCGCACTGCCAGTGCACGGCGGCCACAGCCGCATACCCCCGCACGCGGTGGCGATGGGGGCAGGCAGTGTCTTCCAGCTCGCTGACACTTGGCCGCTGCCGAGCGGGCCGTTCCCGGAGGAGTGCGCCAGGCTGTTCACCATTAGCAGCGGAGCAGCGCGGTGCACGCTGACCCCGGAGGTTGCTGAGAGGTACGGAGGTGCGCCGGCCTTCCAGAGTGCCTGATATCCCACCATATGGTATGGGTGTGGACAAGGTCTGGAAGCGCACTCGACCCACGCCGAGACACCACAGGCGGCTGCAGGCCGCCGCGCGGCAGCGTGCAAGCAGCACAGTGCGAGGGCTGCCTCCAGCCGGCTGTTTGCAGCCGCCGCCATCCCGGCATGCCGCGCGGCAGGCGCGCTGGGCGAGCAGCGCGTGGTCAGCGTCACCGACAACTTCCTCGGCATGCAGGCCTGGTACAACGAGGCGCGCGCGTCCAAGCCGCAGACGTTCGCGGGTGACGCGCCGCGCGACCCCACCGCCGCCGCCGGCGCCTGCGACTTCTGCCGCTGGCGCGAGATGACCGCGCGCGACGCCTGGGGCAGGCCCGCCCCCGCAGCAGCGCTCAGGACAGGGAGCTCTCGCAGCCTGCCCGGGCGGGCAGCGCAAGCGCGCCTTGCAGACCTGCACGCGCTGGCGGCGGGCGCCGCGGCGCCTGGCCAGCATGCTGCGCAGCGGCGCATGTGCTGCAGCATGCCCCATTTCACCGAGCGGCTGGGCGCATGCCCCTGCTTGCGTCCAGTGCGGTGGCAGCCCAGCGCGCTTGCCCAGGACGCTCCGCCTACCAGCACACTTTGCGAGCGGGGGGCACTAGCTCATGGCGGCAAGCGCAGTGGCCCTGCCTGCACCTCCGTCGGCGCCCTGTGCAAACCCTGGGCAGGCCTGGCGCTGTGCAGGGTGGAGAACGAGCATGCCGTGACCGCGAGCAACCTTTTCAAGTACTGCGCGCCCGCGCACGGCCTGGTGCTCTTCAGGCGCCACGACCCGCTCGCCTTCACAGCGCCCGAGCTGCGCGGCGCGCTCGCCGCCGCCGCTGAGTGGCTGCGCCTGGTATGCTTGTGACTTGCCGGGCACACTTTGCACACAGCCATGCCGTTTCCTTATTGTCATAAACGGCCAGGCGAGTATGACGCAAAGGGTGAGCCTCAAAAGCTGGCTTGCTTCAGCTTTTTCATTTTGGCTGTGCAGACCGGGGCAGTAAGGTTCCTGCTGCTCGTCCCTTGTCAGGCACAATGCGATCCCAACCCCATCCGCGCTTGGCTAGACGATTACAGCAGAGGCAGCACGCCGGCCGCAGCATTGGTGGGCGCCTGAGCCTGTGGTCTGGAACGAAGCATCCGATGCTTGGGGCGCGCCAGCATCCGTGCGCAAGGGACCGGCGCAGCATGAGAACCTTGGCACAGCGCGCGCGCCCCGGCAGGCAGGCGACGCACACCCCGGCGCCCGGCACCCGCTGCTGCTGTGGAACTGCCTGCCGCGGGCGGGCGCGAGCCAGTTCCACGGCCACATGCAGGTCGCGCTCAGCGCCGTGCGCGCCCGAGCGGGAGCCGCTCACCCCAGCGCCCCGTGTGCACAGCAGGCATACGCCGCATGTGCAAAGCGTTGCTGAGCTGCGCTGTGTGTTGGCGGGGCGGACCATGGAGCAGCATTCTCCGGCTTTCCATGGTGCGAAACCTGCAACTTTAGGCGCATTTTGCTGGGCAGGTCTCCTGTCTCGGGCATGGACAAGAGTGGCTGGATGCAGTGTGCCTGCACGGTCTGCGAATGGCGGCACGCCTCCCTCGCCTCACCAAGCCGTCGCAGCGACGCGCACAGGAGGCCTTCCCGGCGCAACGCGCGCTGGACGCGGCCGCGGAGCGATACGCGGATGAGGCTGGGGCAAGCGGCGGCTACTTTGTTGGCGCGCGGCGGGCGCACGCGGCGGCGGGCCTGCTGCGCCGGCACGGGCCGCCGGGCCGCGGGCGCGCGCCTCGGGCGCTGCTCGTGCTCGGCTGCTGAATGGAAGCATGTAAGTGAGAATGCGCATGCGCACATGCCTTCTGCGGCCGCTCTGCCAAGCGCGCCGCTTATTCAACCTGCCCTGCTGCCGTGCATGGCACAGAGCGGTGTTGTAAACCCTGTGTGAATTTCCCGCCAGGCGCCGCGCTGCGCCTCAGTGCAGCCGGGCCGAGGCGCCCGCGCCGCGCCGCCGCCGCAGGGCGTGGTGCTACGCGGCGCTCGCGCCCGCCAAGGACGCGGAGCTGGTCCTGCACGGCCGCAGCCTGGCCTGCCCCGCGCTGGCGGCGCTGCTGTTCGCCGCGCTGCGCGCGCTCATCGGCGGCCTCGGCGTGACCGCCTTCAACGCAGCCGCGCTAAACCTGCGCGCGGACGGCGGCCCTGCCGATGCCCGCTCACCCGTCGTCGTCAGGCGCGCCTGCTCATGTGACCTGTGCGCAGCGGGCCGGCAGCTGACACCTGTGAAGCGCACCGCAGCCGCTGTGCGCTTGCTAAACTTGTTGAGTGCGCAAGCGCATGGGTGGCCTGCCATGGATTCTGAGGACCCGTGATGTCCGAGCCCCGTTGCAACCGGCTGCATAAGGCTTGCTGCATGGAGCCAAACCGCTGATTGCGGTGCACGATCATCTGGGTGCAGCGTACACAGTGCCGTAGCAGCCTGCGCGCTCCATGCCTCGACCGCGCGGCCACATGCAGCCCAATCGGGGCTGCTGAGTGGAGACGCGCGCGGTCGGCGGGCAGGCTGGCGGCGCGCGGGCGGGCGGGCAGCGCCGCGAGCGATTTTGGCGCGCTGGAGGTCTTTGCAGGCGCGTCGATCGCGCACACGGACCCCTTCGCGGTGTGCCGCGCGCTGGACGAGCGGCTGGCCGCCCTAGGGGACGCCGGCGCTCTTGAAGCGATGGATGCACTGGATGCTTGGTGAACCTCGCGTGTTGACAGGGGCCTTCCTAGACTGCTTTTGGTCGCTCAGTGGCGACTTGACAAGCGCTGCCTCGCCAGCCATGCATGCAGAGCTCGGGCACGGCGACCTGGTGCTGCTGCTCCCCCTGCGTGGCCCTGCGGCGGCAGGCGCGCAGGCGCTCTGCGGCTCTACAAGCTGCACCGCGTTACACCGCACAGCGACACCTCTGTCTCTTCACACCAACAAGTGCTGCTGCAAACGCAACATCGCAGCTCGGAGCGTGGCAAAGGCGGTGTGCTGACAATCGGATGATGGCGCAGACACCCGACCCCACCTTCCGAGCAGAGCCCCGGCTCTTGAAGCGGCGCCCGCCCCTGCCCCAGCCTGCTGGCAAGATCAGGGCGCCGCGGAGCAGACACGCCGCGGCCTGCTGCCGACGCGGGCGCGGACCGCGCGCGCGCAGCCCTAGCGCAGCCCTAGCACAGCCCCAGCTCTGCACGGCCAGCCTCTTGAGGTGGTCGGCGAACACTGCGAGCGGCACGCCGTTGGCCATGCGGGCGTAGCCCTGGCGCCGCCCCGGCGCGGCCCCGCCCTAGCTCTGCACGGCCAGCTTCTTGAGGTGGTCGGTGAACACGGCGAGCGAGACGTCGTCAGTCATGATGACCTCGCTGGCTGCGCCCGCGTATGCGGCGCCGGCCGCGCTGTTGTACGTGCTGCTCGGGTTGAGCTTGGCCAGCAGGAAGCGCGCCTGCGGCCCCGCGCGGCCGCGCGCGTCAGCGCGCGCGCGGCGCACGGTCGGTCGCCGCGCCTGCCTCAGCATCCGCGGCGCTTGCGCTCTTTGACGTGTGCGCGCGCAGGAAATACGTGGCAGAGAAAACGACCGGAGCCGGGGCGGGCGCGCCTGCGACCCGTTCTGGTCGCAGTCCACGAGGCGCGGCACAGGGAAGCGCTGGCGCAGGATTTCCGCCGCGTCCGCCTTGGGGCTCTGCGCGGCGGCACGGGTAAAGGGTATAAGGTAAGGATATGTGACAGGCGCGGCCAGCCCGCCACTCTGCTGCGCCCTCAATGCCAGGCCGCGACACGTTCTCGGACCCCGCCATGACAGGCCCTGGCCTCCCACACCATGGCGCCCCCCGTGCAGCAGCGCTCGCCCCCGCGCGCGAGCCAGGCGCCCCTCGCCGGCGCTGCAGCGCAGCAACGCGCCTGGACGCCGCCGCAAGAAGTGCATGGCAGCAAGCGAATGCTGGCTGTGCAGGGGACCGAGCAGGCTGCGCCCGCGGGCGCCAGCGGAAGGCAAGAATCAGCAACCAAATGGTTGCCTTTTGCAGCAACATGACGCTGGGCGACCGGGGCGGGCCGCCGCGCGCCTCGAGCAGCTGCTTCAGCGCGACCTGCTCCGGCAGCAGGTGGTACTCCGCCTTGCGCCAGGCGGCGATCGTGGTGCCGTGGAAGACCACGACGTAGAAGTACGAGTCCAGCAGCAGCACGCGGTCCGGCTGGATGGAGCCCACGTCCAGCAGCACCTGCGCGCATACAGGGTATATGTGTAGGGTTGGGTTTAGGCCGCGCGCTGGGCCGGGCGCGCTTGGCTGGCGCGTTCGCGCGTGCGGGTGGGGGCCCTCGACGCCGCACGTACTGATGTATGCGTAGGGCGCCGAAAGCACTAGCCCACGGCCCCCCGGTGCTGGCATCCCCGCCCTGCCTGCCCGCACCTGCTCTCCTGCACAATGAGCGCTCCGCAGCGCTGGGCGCGGGCGGCACGCTGGGCATGCTTGGGTCTAGGCTTCTGACCCGTGCTCACCCAATACCGCGCCCATGGCACCTCGCACGCGAGGGTCACGCGCTCAGTCTGCACGCGGGCGGCATGGAGCAGGGTCCGGGGGCAGGGATGTGGCGGGCGCGCAGGCTGCGGCGGCGCGTTCAAACTGAAGCAATAGGCAACAGGACCCCGGGTGCAGGAACGGCGCGCACGGGCTGCGGCGGCGCGTCCAGGCTGTAGGCTAGCAGCGTCGGCTGCAGCATCACCAGCGCGTCCGGCACCGTCTCGCGGTTCAGCACCAGGCGGCAGTACGCGGTCTCGTCCGGGCTATTGCCGAACACCTGCGCGGCGCGCGCCCCGCGGCGCCGTTGGCGGCCCACAAGCCGCCCGAGGATGCGCCGCGTGTTTGTCCTGCTGTGGCCGGCGGCGTGCGCTGTGGGCGGGCAGGGTGCTGGCGTGCCTGCCACCAGGTCTCTGACTCATGGCGCCAGGGGTGCAAACGTGGGCACTCACAGGAGCACTGCATCAAACTTAGGATGCACATGCGAGGCGCAGATTTGCTGCTGTGCAAAAGCAGGCACGAGCGCGCGTCTCGAGAGCGGCCCTGTGTATAGGGCGAAGCGTTAGGCGGCGCCGCGCGCGCGCGCGCCTGCACGAACTGCGAGCGCCGCAGGTTGAACATGAACTGCGGGTAGTAGCTCATGTTGGGCGTCAGCTGAAACGTGGCCGGGTCGTCCTTGCGGTAGTCGCCAAAGCGGCTGGCCAGGCGGATGAGCGTGCGGTCCAGCCAGCGCGTCGCGTCAAAGTCGTCCTCGGTCTCCATCTTGTGCGTGGCCAGGCGCGCGATGACGACCGCGGCGGCCTCCTGGTCGAAGCCCGCGACCAGCTCGTCCGCATTGTTGCCGTCCACCCACCTGCGCAGCCCGGCCGCGCCCGCCCTGGCTGCGCCGCCGCCTCACAACCTGTCCCTATAATCTTGCATGACCTGGCTGTGCTGCCGCCTCCCACCTGCGCGCCGCTCCTAGAGCAGCTTAAGGGCTAGGCAAACCCTGACCGTACCCCCAGTCGAACGCACGCGACGGGGCATGCCTGCGTGTGAACGTGGTGACGCGCACGCGGCTGGTGCCGTTGGCGTGCAGGAAGGCCGTCTTGAGCTGCACGTAGAACTGCTGCAGGCCCTGGTCGCCCATCGCGTTCTGCGCCGCCGCGTCCTTGGCCTGCGCCACCACCTCGAAAAACACCGCCAGCGTCGTCGCGGCGTCCTGCGCGCGCGCCGGGATAGGGTTAGGGTTAAGCTCGCACTCAGCGCCGCCAGCCGCCCTGGCCGGCCGCCCGGCGCAGTAGCGGCTTACGCGGCCCACCGGCGCGCTCCTGATTGGCTCTAGCGCTCGGCGCGGAGCGCCGCCGGACGAGCACGCGTACGCCGTGCGCCGCTCTTGCATGTCGCCGCATGTGAGCTGGCTTGGCGCAGGCTCGCAATGCGCTGAGCAGGCCTCCTGACTCAGCATGAATGTGCTGGCGGGCGGGCCTGCCAGCGAGCGAAGCGAGCAGGCGCAGCGCGCTCTGCTGCGTCCGCGGCTGTCGCTCTACGAGGAGGGATGCTGCCCGGAAAGCCGGGAAGGAGGGGAGGGGGCGGTGAGCGGGGGCCACCAGGCCGGCGAGGCGCCAGAGCGTGGTCCCGCCCATGCCGACCGCCTGCTCCGCCACGGCGGCGCCCTTCTTCTCCATGGGCGCGGCCGGCCCCAGCAGGCCGGCCACCTTGACGCCGCGCGAGGGGATGACCTGCATACGTTGGGTAGGTTTAGGGTGAGAATCTGCCAGCGCCGGGCCGTCGGTGCCGGGCCCGACGCGCTGCGGCTGGAGGGACAGGCGTGCTCCGCGCAGCTGGGCCCAGCGCCCACAGGCCTCAAGGCACGAGGGTGAAGGATGGCTGACAGCGACGCAGTCCGCGCTCAGGTGATGCGCAGCCCGCAGGCGCCAGATCGAAGACAGGACCCGCCGCCCGGCGCGCGCCCACAGCCCCCGCCCTGGCCCCCCGGCGGCGCGGGCGCGCAGCAAAGGGGGGCGGGCGCGCAGCGGGGGGGGGACCTCGAACGTCGCGTTGGACGCGACCGCCAGGTACCCCTCCTCGGCCTCCAGCGCGAACACGCGCTTGAAGCTCTCCTTGAAGACCGGGTTGAGGAAGGTGTCGGTCTGCACCACCATGCCGCCCGTCGCCTCCACCACCGGCTTCATCTCGGCCAGGCCCACCTGCGCACCGGCAACCCTACCCCTATGACGGCAGGTCAGCCCGCGCCGGGCGCGGCCGCTGCGGCCGGCGCTGCCCCTCCAGGTCGGAGCTCGTGCCGCCGGCGCCTCCTCCGCTAAGCTGAGCTGCGCCGAGAGCAGCCGCTGGCTGGCGCCGGTGGAGGGCCGCGGTGCGCGCGAACACGGCAGGCCAGCGACCCAGAGCCCGCGCATGCGCCTCTGGTGCGGGGCAAGCCGAGAGGCGTGGCTGCCTCGGCCGCTGCGCCGCCCGCCACGCGCACCGACGCCGCGCCCGCCCCCGCTTGCCCACCGGCGGCACCACCACGCAGCGCGGGGCATTCAGGCGCCCCCTCCGCCGCTGCGCAGCGCGGCGCCAGCTGCGGCCGCCGCGCGAGCGAGCCCGGGGCCGCGCCGCGGGGCGGGGCGCGCGACTGGTGGCCTCCAGCAGACCCGGGTCAGGATTGGGGCTAGGGTGGCGCGCCTGGTCGAGCGCGCAGGCGAACACGTCCAGCGCGTGGCCCTGCCGCACCAGCTGCTCTGCCAGGCCGTCGTAAAAGCGCCGCGCGCGCTTGTAGTGCGGCGCGCTGTCCTTCACCAGGTCCTGCAACCCCAGACACAGGCGCCGCTCTGAGCTGAGCTAAGAGGCGTCGCTCTAAGCAGTCTCGCTCTCCAGCCACGCCGCAGGGGCCGCGCCGGCTCGCCGTCGTCGCTGGATGAGCTGCGCAAAGGTCAGTGCAGCCGGAATCATGCGCTTGACATCTCTGCGGCGCGCGGGGCTACCACATGTGGATGCACTAGCACGCAAGGGGCCAGCGTCAGGGACCGAGGCAGTGCGCCGACGGGGCGCTGCTGTGCGCCGCCGGGCGCGGGCGGCACAGCAGCGAGCGGCCTGGCGGGCGGTGCGGCCGGCGGCGCACCTTGTGCGAGCGGATGGGCTCGCTGAGCTCCTTATCTACCACCTTGCCGCCGCCCTCCGTTGACGGCCCGCCCACGAACAGCAGCAGCCGCGCCGCGCAGTGCAGCGCGCCCAGGCAGCCGCCCGTCATGCCGGCCGCCACCTGCGACAGGGTAGGATTCAGGTACCCACCGGGCGTAAGCGCGTCAGGCGTCCTCAGCTGGACACCGCCAGGGTTATACCACGTTTCCCAGGCCGCCTCGACTGCAGGCCGGCAGCAGACGGGCCAGCCTAAGCAACAGCCCCGCGTCCCCGGCGGCCGGCCCGCGTCGTCTGCACTGCAGCGCCAGAGCAGCGGCAGCGCTTCGCAGGCTGGGGCCGCCCATCGCAGCGCAGCTCATCATGCTGACTGCCACGCAGCGGCAAATGCGCGCAACGCCAGTGGGGTTGTGAGCGCCCCCCGCACGCAATGCGCGGTGCGGCCCCCGTCAAGCAGCCCCGCGCGGTCCATGTGCGGCCGCGGGGGCGCCGCGCCTGCAGCGCGGTGCCGGTGCAGCGGCTGGGCCGGTGCTCCGCGAGCGTGGGGAATGCGTCGCGCTGCAGCTCGTCCAGCACGCCGCTGATCACGAACTCGCACTCGTGCAGCGGCAGCACGAAGCGCGTGCCGGGCGGCTGCGGCGGCGGCGGCGCGCCGCCGCCCGGCGGCCCCGGCGCCGCCTTGCGCGGCGCCGCCTTGGCGCCGAGCCCCAGCTGGTCCTGCACCTGCTGCGCCGTATACTCCCGCGAGCCCTGCCGGGGCGCGCCTAGGGCTTAGGGTCAACCCCTCAAACCCTCACAGCCGAGCACGGCGAGTGGTTTACGTCCCGCACGCGCCACGCACGCCGCACCCGCGCGAGGCGAGCGGGCCAGCACCCCGCAGGAAATGCGGAGGGGGCCGCCTCGGCCGCAGGCCGGAGGCAGGCTCCGCGATCACGCAGTGCAGGGGGGGAGCGCGCGGCAGCGCGAGCGGGCGGGCAAGGTGTGGTGTGGGCGGGCAAGGTATGGCATGCAGGCTTAGGTTTAGGTTAGGGAGAATGCGGCGGGCCAGAGCGGGCGCGCCGCGCGCCTGGAAAACGTACGACTTTGCGCACTCGGTGAAGCCCAGCTCGTGCACGTGCACATGCGTCCCGTACGTCACCAGGCCCACCTGCGCGCCGCGCGCCCAGCGCGCCTCACCCCGCGCGCGCGCCCAACGCGCCCTGCACCCTGGATGACTCTGCCCCATGCTGCGCCCCCGCTCTTCGGGCAGGCTTCCTCCACCGCCCAAGCTGGCAATGTTGGCGTCTCCGGCTGCCCTGTACTGGCACTTGGCGGCCTCTCTGGCGCTCGGCCTGCCTCCCATGCTGCGGCCCCGCTCTTCAGGCAGGCTTCCTTCCACAGCCCACAGCCTGGATTTGGAGGCAGGCTTTCCAGACCATAGCCTCCTGGGTCTGTCTTGGGGAGGAAGTCAACATACGCACGGCCAAGTGCGGTCCCACTCTCCAAGGTCTCCGCCGCCTTGGCTTAGCTCCGCTACCACGGTGTCACGGATGACAGCAGGGCCACCCGTGACAGCAGGGCCACCCCTGACAACGTGGTAGCGAAGCCAAAACGGCAGGGACCTAGGGGATTGGCGCTGCATTTGGCCGTGCGAATGATTACGCGCTCTCCAAGACGGCCCCAGGAGGCTATGCACTTGGCAAGTCTGCCACTGACCCCAGGCTATGGGCTGGGGAAGGAAGCCTGCCTGAAGGAACAGCGCGAGGCACCCTGACCAGGGCAGACGCTAGCGCTCACACGGCCAGGCCGCCAGCTGCAGGCTCCCGCGCTGTGCCGGCTGCCGCCAGGGCATGTGGCCCGGCAGCGTGCCGCGACCGCGTCACCCATGGTGAGCGCTTGCACAACAACGCACAGCGCAGCGGCCGTCGCCAGGCCCGAGCGCGCGCGCCGGCCCGTCCGCCAGCGCGCCCGCCTGCGCACGTGCAGCGCCGGCACATCCAGAGCAAAGCGCGCCGGCCGCGCCGGCCGACCGGGCGGGGGCGCGCCTGCGCGTATTCGGGCATGCTGGCCAGCGCCTGCGCCAGCGCCTGCCGGCACGCGGCCAGCTCGTCCTCCGGGATGCACGTGTCGACCACAAAAACGTACGCCGGCGGCGCGACCGGGCGCTTGGGCGGCACCAGGTACTCAATGGTCGAGAAGTCCGGGTAGAGCTCCGCAGGCACGTTCTGCGGCGCGCGGTGCAAGTTGGGTTCAGGGTATGGGGAGGGTTAGGGTACAGGTACAGGCGGGCGGCCGCGGCTGGCGCGCCGGCCGGCCGCTCCGTGCGCGCGCTCCGCAGGGCGCCCGGCGCGCCGGACGCGGACGGGCGGGCGCGGGTGGCGCACGTGCGGGCAGGTTTGCAGGCGCGCGGGGCGCGGCGGCGCGGCGGCGGGGCCCCGCGGCGCGGCACGGCGCGCACCGTCTCCGACACGCCGTGGTAGTGCGGCGGGAACTGGTTGCGCGTGTGGCAGAACGGGCAGGTCCAGAGCTTGGACCGGAAGTCCACGCGCGCGTACGGGTTGAGCACCGACGCGCACGCCTTGCACAGGATCGGCTCATACTCCGCGACCTGCGCGCGCGGCGCGGGCGCGGGCGCCGCTTCAGAACTACATACAAGTGTGCGTGCCGCGCCGCTGCGCCGCTGCGAGCGCGGCCGCGCCGGCGTGGCTGCAACGGAGCGCGCGCCCGGCCGCGGCACCGGTCGCGCGGCTGGCGTGCGGCGGGGCCGGCGCCGGGCGCGGTGGTGGCGCGAGCCGTATGTCAGCTGTCTTTGCCGGCAAGCAGGGAGGTCCGGGCTGGGCGGCCTCGCGCAATCGAGCGCGCAACGGGCGCAGATGTGTGCCGCGCTGCATACACGCAGAGATGTTTCGGCGCTTCTGTTGGGAGGCAGGCGCGGGCGTGCTCGCGCCTGCAGGCCCCGCAGCTGCTTGTTCGGCGTGTACAGCGCGGCGAACGGGATGACGCACTTCGTAGCCTCGATCCGGCTGTTGGGCCAGACGTTCCAGGACAAGCGCAGGCCATCGCGCTCCTCCAGCTCCGAGAAGTCTGCCATCCCCTGGCAGGATCACCCGCCCTTGCCGCAACTTGCCTATAGGCGCCGCAGGCCTCCACCTTTACCCCTCGCGTGCCCTCAGGCAGCCCTGTTGCATCCCGCGTTGCGCACTGCCGGCACCACCTTGCTCCTCCTGCGAAGCCTGCTGGGGAGCCAAATTTGGACGGCTGCCCGACAGCGCAAGTCGCTGGGCTCGCACGCTGTTTGGTAGTAGGAAGAACAGTGCACGGGCAAGCTGTGACGTACTGCAGTGTTGTAAGCTTCCTGGGCCTGGCAACGCTCCTCTTTATAAAGACGATCATGTGAAAGAGCATTTACTTTCAAACACTTTCTCAGCACTCCGCTGGTTTTACACACCAGACTGTCCAGGCCCCTGCCGTGCCTTGCCACCACAACTACGCAGCGATTGAAAATTGTGCTGTAACACAAAATTGCGCTGTCTGAACAGGGAGGCGGGGCGCGGTTTCAACAGGGAGGCGGGTGTGCACCAAGCACCTGCCGCAGGCACTCTATGTTGCTGAACTGCCGCCGGCACTGATGTGGTCGAGGGAGCGCGATCTTCATGTGAATAGACAGCATGCACATCTTGAGCTATGTTTGACCTCTGTGCATACTTTTGAGTACTGCGGGGCGGAAACATGACAACCATGCTGGAACATGTGCACTTCTCTGTACTGTAGTGGGACCCCTGCCAGATGCTGCCCGCTACACCCCAGCAAAAGCTGGTGTGCGCGGGTGTCAAAGTGTCCGCATGAGCGCCAGCACTGTCACACTTGGATTTTGTGATAGCTTGCGTACATGGTCGTCAGAGCTACCGCTTCGTGACACTCTGACTGACCGTGGTGCACTGCTTTCCATGCCAGTTCATAGCAATTCCAGCCGTGAAGTCCGTGCAGTTGATGAAGCAGGAGGCGCTGGTCTTCAAGCGCTGAATCATGCTGTGGAAGAGCGAGCCGCACGCAAACTCGAGCCAGACCCTACCCTGCTGCCTTTGAATTCTGCCTCGCAAGCGGGAAGTCCAAATTTTTTGCTGCGAAACCACGCGAACTGTGAGCGGCAGCCCCCACAGCTGCTCCACAGTCGCAGCAGAGTCCTAGACATCCCACTACCGGGGCGCCACTGCTGCGTGCAAGCCCGAGTGCCGAGTTTCATGCGGAGCAGCACATAAGGGAATCGCGGCTGGCAGCGAGCGATGGGCTCCTCCTGGTTCCTCGTAGCACTTCTGATAGCCCTTGGAAGCCAGAACTGCCGAGCAGGCGCGGCCAGAGGACGAGCGTGCCTGCTTTTCGCTGGCAATGCACTGTTTTTCACATGCCTGCGCAGTGGGCGACCAGGGCGTCACACTTGGGGCCGACGTGCTTGAGCGACCTGGCTGCTCGTGCAAGTACAGTTCGTACAGGCGCTTGGCTCTCACGGACAGAGGCGCTGCTGTGCAGGCCTGCTCGAGGCCGAGCTGGTGCAGGAGCAGGAGCCGGAGTGGTCGCCGGCGGGAGGCCTGGGCCTGCCGTCGCCCAGCTCAGCGGTCGCGCCAGGCACGCCCACTCCCGGCCGTTTCGGTGCCTCGCAGCGCCAGAGCGCGCGGACGCGTCTGCATTCAGCACATCTTGACATGTCGTTGCACGCTTGATTGCGGCGGAATCCCACTGGCCAGGCTCCCACGTCAGGGCCTGAGCCAGCTGTGGCACCCAACAGCGCTCGTGACGCTGTCCTGGCCCCCGCAGGCAACAGCACTGCGGAGGAGACGTGCACCTCGGCCGCCTGCCGCCAGCTGCGGATCAAGGACGTCCGGGCGAAGGTGACCCCCAAGGAGATCGCGGAGGCGCCGCTGGTCGGCCGGGTGCCCTACGACACCTTCCCCGCCCGCAGTGCGGGCCCGGCCGGCCCGCTCCCCGACTTTCCTGGCAGGTTCATGCAGAGCCCAAGTAAGCCATCCAGCACTCTCCGGCACCCCACTAAGGCGCCACTGCCAGTGTGGCGCCCGCCCTGTCCGCCTCACGCAGGTCGCCAGGCAGCGGCTGGCGGTGCTCGGGCCCTGCAAGTGACAATGTCGCGAGGGCGCACGCGAGCGTGAGCCGGCGGGGCTGGCCCTGACGCGGCGCGGCCGCGCGCAGATGACGGCCGGGCCGAGCTGTGCCAGAACTGCACGTCGCGGTGCGGCGGGCTCGCGCGCACCTGGGTGATGGACCGCGACATGGGCGGCCTGACCGCCGGCTCGGTCCTGGCCGCCGGCACGTTCAGCCTGTGCGAGCGCCGCCTGCGCGCCAAGGTCGGCTACTGCGTGCCCGCCTCGGTGCGCCACAGCCCCCGTCACCCGGGCGCGGTGCCTCACTGCTCTGCCTTACGGACGCGGCTGCGGCGTCCAACGGCCGGACCCCCGCCTGATGCGCCTCTGCACCAGCTGTGCTTCGCACATGCACGCATCTTTACGGGCTGGGGTCGGGCATGCAGCCTGCGCAGGCGCCTTGCCGTGAGTCGACGCCCCGGCTGGGGACCCGTGCGGGGCGTGAGGGTCTCTGGCACGCACGCCACCCCGCCCGTGCATGGGCTGATGCGTGCCCGCGCCTCCGTGCAGGTGCCCCGCCGCTTCGAGATGTGCGAGGACCCCTTCGGCACGGGCGCCACGCCGCCGCCGGCGGCCACCGCCGCGCCGCTGTCGGCCGCCGCCGTGGCCGCGCTCAGCGCGGCCGCCGACGCCGTGCCCGTCGCCGCTGCCAAGCCGCAGGAGGTTGCCGCCGCGACCGCGGCCGACGCGACCGCCGCGCCGCTCAGCGGGACGGCCATCGCGCTGGCCAAGCTGGCGAGCGAGGAGGCGCTGGCCAAGAATGAGACGTCCGCCGCCGACACCGCCAAGGCCAGCTGGCTCTCGTGCGGCCCAATCCTCCCTTGCATGCGCCCGCTCTGCCCCCAGTGCTGTACACAAATGTGGACAGACAGCAGTCTCTTTGTGCGCCTGCGTGCCTTCATTTTCAAAGCCTCTGCGCCCACACCGGTGCACCACCTTGATCTGTCCGGCAAGGCGGGCGCCCCGCGCATGCCACAGCAGCTGCGGGTGCTGACATGCCCTGACCCCGTGCTGACACGCCCCTGACCCCCAACAGCGCCCGGCGCGCAGGTGGAAGCAGGAGACCACGCAGCGCGGCAACGCGCGCATGCTGGCCGAGGGCAAGGGCCGCGCGGGGCAGGCCAAGGGCATCCGCGCCGGCGGCATCGACTCCATCGAGGCCGCGTCGTCGCCCATCGGCGCGCCGCCGCCGCCCAGCGGCGCGAACGCGCCGCCGCCGCCGCCGCCGGGTGCGCCGCCGCCGCCCGCCCGGCTCAGGCGCACGCATCTGTGTTTTGCAGGGCTGCCACCTGCGGCCCCGCCCAGACTCCGGGTCACGTGTCCGCACTCCCAACAGCAGCGCATGCCATGCACAGAACGCTGCCGGGGCAAGCATGCCCTGCACAGGGCAGGCGCATGACGCCGCTTGGGCAAGCCCTCGCGACACGGGCCAGCGGCGAGGCGCGCCGCGCGCGGCGCATGCACCCCGCAAGCAGCCTGCGCCGGCACACGGGCGGCGGGCTGAGGGCGGCCGCTATGCCGTACCCTACCCCGCTAACCCTACCCTACCCTTGGGTGGCGCAGGCCAGTGCTACATCCTGCAATCCCAGCCCAGCATCGGCATGGCCACGACCACGTACGCCGACTGCCACGCCGTGAGCGGCGCCAACTCGGCCGCCGACTGCTGCGCGTCCTGCACCGGCACCTGCATCGCCTACCAGCACACCAGCGGTGCGCCGCCGCCCGCCGCGCCGCGCGCCGCGCTGGGAGCTCTGCTCCACGCTCTTTCCGCCGTCTGCGCGCGCGGTCACCTGTGCGAAAGCGCGTTCGGGCTGGTGCTGGCGCGCTTCTGCAGAGCTCCAGAGCGCGGCCTGTCTAGGTCGGGGGCCGCTGCCAGTGTGACACCCCGGAGCGCCTCCGCGCGGCGCAGGCCCCGCCGGCGGCCAGTGCTGCATCGTGGGCGGCGGCGCGCCGCCGACGCCGCCGCCGCCGCCCATCACATACAATGCGCCGCCGCCGCCGCCGATTGCGCCGCCGCCGGGCAGCCCACCGCCGCCGCCGCCGCCCCCGCCGCAGAGCCCGCCGCCGATCGCGCCGCCGCCGGGCAGCCCGCCGCCGCCGCCGCCGCCGCCGCCGCAGAGCCCGCCGCCGATTGCGCCGCCGCCGGGCAGCCCGCCGCCGCCACGTGCGCGCCCCCCCTTGCCCCATGCGACCGCCTGGCGTAGGGCATAGGGCTTTGTTGGGCTTGGTATGGTGCTGGCATGATGCTGTGCGCCTGTGATCATGTGGCATGGCATGTGCATGGCTCGTTCTGACAGCGGTGCTCCGCATCTCGCGTGCTGTGAGCACCGCGCCCGCTGAGCAAGCTCTGTCGGGCCCGCAGCGCCGCCGCCCACGCCGTCAAACCCTGCGGACGCCCTGGCGCCCGGCACGGCCAACGGCGCCAACAACGGCAACGGCGACGGCGCCAACAACGGCAATGTCAACGGCAACGGCCTGGGCAAGATGAACGGCGACGGCAACGGCAACGGGAACGGCACGTTCAGTGGCAACGCCAACGGGAACGGCAACGGCACCGTCAATGGCAACAACAACGGAAACGGGAATGGCGCCAACAACGGAAACGTTAATGGCAACGGCAACGGCAGCACGAACGGCAATGGCAATGGCAACGGCAACGCGACCTACAGCGGCAACAACAACGGCAAGACCCTCCTGCAACACCCTGCTGTACGTCAGTATGTTACTTTCCGCACTGTGCAGCAGCAAATACGCTGTCCGCCTGGCCTCATGCCAGGCGCCCTAGCGATGCTGGCAGCGGATCACATGCGGCGAGGCGCTCAACGCTGGGGGTCACGCCTGCAGGCAACGGCAACGGCACCGTGAACGGCAACAACAACGGCAACGGCGCCGGCAACCAGTCCGGTAACGGGAACGGCAACGGCAACGGCGCCAACAACGGCAACGGCAACGGCAACACGAACTACCTGGACTACAACCAGCTCATGGCGCAGTACGGCCGCAAGCTGCTGTGGGCGGAGGAGTCGCAGCTGGCGCCGCAGGAGCAGGCGCGGCCCTAACCCTATCCTTGACCTTACCAATCCTACCTGGACTACAGCCAGCTCATGGTGCAGTACAGCCGCAAGCTGCTGTGGGCGGAGGAGGCGCAGCCGGCGCCGCAGGAGCAGGCGCGGCCCTACTAGGTCTATCAGGGCTATTAGCTCGACGCGTGGCCCAGTTGCTTGAAGGCTATGCCTGCTGTTCCATCAGGCCCGCGATCTGCACGGCGCAGCGCGTGGCACGCGCTTCACGCCGGAGCGCCGGAGCGCCGGCGCGCGGTTCGGCAGCCGCCATGGCCTGCGGCTTGCGAGCACGCGAATGCACGCATGCATGCATGCGGGCGCTCGTGCACGGCGCCCCACGCATGACTCGGGCGCGCGGCTGACGCGGGCCGACGCGCGCGCAGGCCGGCTGGATGACGTGGCTCAACGGCCTGCTGCGCATGCTGCGCGACGCCAGCGGTAGTGGCGCGGTGGCCGCACAGCAGAAAGCCACGGCCAATAGCGTCGGCGTCACGCACGACAGCCACCCGCGCATGCTGCAGGCGCGCCCTGTGTTTACCGCGCCGCCCCCTTGCCGCCCGCCCCCTTGCTTGGCGAGCCAGCGCGAGCGCCTCGCATGCTCGGCCGCGCACTTTCGGGTTGTTGACGGCTGCTGCGACTCGACCCGCACGCCGCGCCGTGTGCGCGCCCTCGGCGCGCGCGCAGTGCCGGCCGTTGCGCGTGACGCAGCCGCATACCCTGACCCTAATCGGCGGGCCGCCCGCGCGCAGGAGTTCCTCAACATCCCCAAGGGCAAGGAGGTGAAGCTGGTGCCCTCGGGCTACCCGGGCCTGGCCTACCTGCCGTACACGGAGACCAACCTGGTCATCACGGTCGGCGTCAAGGACCCCAACGCCTTCCCGCGCCACCTGTTCGGATGTGCGCGGCCCCGCCGGCCCGCCCCGAGCTGCTGCCCTGCCCCAACCTGCGTGTGCGCGCCTGCGCGCTGCTGGCATGCCTCGAATGGAGGCTGCTCCGGGCTTTGGGCATGCGAGCCCCAGGCAGTTGGTTGGTTTCATAGACGGCTGCCCTTCTTTCACTTTCTGGCTGCGGGTGCCGCCCGTGCGAGCCCTGCAGCACTGCCCGGGTGTTTCTGCCAGCGGCTGGGCACTAATGGCATTTCAGCCTCGCACCAGGCAAAATCGAGGGCAAGGCAGGGAGTCGGGAACACACGTCTGACCTGCGTCCGCGCCCGCGCAGGCCCATTCCCGCCCAGCAAGACCGGCGCATGCGTGCCGCCGCCGCAGTGCGACTGCTACAAGCAGGTGCGGAATGCCACACAGTAGAGCCGCCCTGCACAATGAGCACAGCGCGGCCTGCATGTTCTGCTCAAACCCGCTGGGCAGGCGCTGCGCTCCAAGGAGTAGCTGGGGTCACGTACCTTTACCGCCAACAGCCAGCTTGCATGCATGCCATGTCGATGCATTGCTCTGGCATGTCATGGCTGTGCCCATGCATGTGCAGCACTCCAAGGAAGCGAGTGCATGCAGGGGTGCATGACTTGCAGCAGTGAACGCCTGGAGCAAGGCATTGACCCCGATTGCAGCGTTGCTGAATGTGTCAAATGCCTGTCCGCGCAGGGCACGTGCACGGCCACATGCGAGCTCGGCGACAACCTCTTCTTCTGAGCGGTCGCCACGCTGCTGGGACGCGCCGCGCTGCCACGCGCCTCCGTTCCTCGCGGCCCGCGAGCCGCCGCGCGCGCCTTCCCAAAACCGGGGTTGAGCCGCCGCGGGCGGGGAGCCGCCGCGGGGGGGAGCGGGCGGCAACCCCTTGGTCCAGTGATTGTTTACGGCGCGGGAGGCTCCCGACGCCCGCCGCCGGGCGGGGCGCCTATCTAGGCACGCCGCCACAGCGCGCTTGCCGGGTGTGGGGGACCCTACTGAAGTACCCTGCGCGCCGGGGAGGCGCGGTACTATAGCGGGAGGGCCGGGGCCCTTGTTTGGTGGATAGTAGACGCAGGGCGGCCCTTACTGGGGCCGCGTCCGCTCGCGCTGCCCCCCCGTGGCACCGGGGGGCCGCCGAGCGCTGCGCGGCCAGTTTCGAGAGCCGAGTGCTTGCGGCCTCCCGCTTTTTGTACCCTGACAAGACGCGAGCCGCTGTACGTGCGCCGCGGGCGCGCGCCTCTGGCGCGCCATGTTGCAACCCTGGTGCTCGATTTTTATGTAGTGGGGCGCGGCTTATGGGCCGCCCCTTTTGGTCAGAGCCCGAGGCAGAGCCGCGCTGGCCGACGCACCCCCTTGGCTCTTGCCAGGCTGCTGCGGGGCCTACAGCTGCCGTGCAGCGCCCGCGGTAGGCGGGCTAGGGGTCTGTTTCCAGCGTCTCGGCTGCTCGCCTGTAGCTTTTGCTTGTCGCCCATGCTCTTGCCGCGCCCACCCACCCCGCGCGGCAGGCGCGCACTGCCGGCCTTTTCTTGGCACTTTGTACTTGGGAGTACTTGGGACCCGGGCGACGAGCGGGGGCTCGTCCGCGCTGCCTGCCCTACCCTACCCTACCCTATGCCAGCGTACTGGAAGCGCTTCTGCCGCGCCCTCCCGCGGCACGTCCTGGTGTAGATCGCCCGTAGCAGGGCAGGGCCCTGGGCGCCCTCTGTGCGCGCGCACTGCGCCTGCCCGGGCGCGCTTTGCATGCGAGGGGCCACCGGAGCCCCGCTCGCTGGCACAAGCGGGCCAGGGCCCAGCAAGCAGCGCGGAACATGTATGCCGGCCCAACGGCATCCATGCTCTCTGCTTCACGCACACGTCCTGCCCAGCAGTCCCCGCAGTTCGTAGGAAGTGATGCTGGTCGCATGCGCCCGTGTTGCCGCTTTGGCCCCCCCTGGGGGACGCTCGCTGTAGCGGGCGTGCGCCGTGCGTGTTTGTAACATAGATCAACGTGCCCCCGCATGCGCGCGACTGCTCCGCTCTCGACCGTACTGCTCTCAAGCGGACACTTTGCACTGTGTCCGTGCAATGCAGTGCCTCAGAGAGTCATGTCCAGACACAATGCAAACTGTGCAGACCTGTTCATGCAGGGAGGTTGGATGCAAACGAGCAGACATGCAGACCTGTTCATGCAGGGAGGCTGGAGGCAGAGTGCTGCAAGCTCTGTGCAACCTGCCTGCTGTCCAGGGAGTATCTGCCGGCTCCATGGCCAGCAGCCGCGGTGATCGCCACTGGCAGCAAACGTGCCCCGAACGGCGAGCGGTGCATGCGCTACATGCAGAGCCCGCCTCGACGCCGACCTGGCGAGCTGCTCCTGGCATGGCAGGCATGCCCTGCCTCAGCGCGCGCCTAATGGATGAATAAAATTACAGCCGTGTATCAGCCAACTGTGGCTGCTTACGGGATTACGGGCTGACAATGCTCTGCCAGCACATACACACCCCATCAGGACCCCTCCTCAGACCCTGAGCGATGCGCCACAACCTCACGACGCGCCGCGCTTGTTATGCGCGTCTCCCCACAGCGGCATGCGCTCGCGGCGCGGACAGTGTGCAGCGGCGCTGCTCGCCAGTGCGTGGCGCTCAGCCACCCTGCCCTAAGCCCGCACAGCAGCCGCCGCCCCGCTGCATCACCCCTGCGTCACCCCTGTCCAGCCGCGCCCGTGACCCTTGCCCTAACCTTCCTCCCCCTCCTCCTCCTCTAGCTCTTCCTCCGGCAGCGGCGGCATGTCGCCGCGCTGCGCGAGCGCGAGCAGGCGCGCCTTGGCCGCGCGCGCGCCCAGGCCCACGCCGCGCGCGGCGGCCGCGGCCGCGCTGGCGCGCCGCGCGCCCGCGTTGCCGCCGGCCGCCACGATGCGCGCGAGCTCCGCGCGCTGCTCGGCCGTCACCTCGCGGTCCTCGTAGGTCACCTGCGCGCTCGCGGCGCGGGCGCGGCTCGGCGCGTGACCCGGCGCGGCGCGGCGCCGGTCACGCATGCCACCGCACGTAGCGGTGGGGTGAGAAGCGACAAACTCGCGCCGCGCCACCACACATGTCGGTGACGAGGAGTCTGATGGACACTGCAGCCAGGCTGGGCCGCTCGAGTTGAGCGTCGTCTCAGCGTCGTCCAAGCGACCGGGCACGAGGAGCGCCGGCCGCATGACCCTTCAGGCCCCGACACAGCTGCCCCGGCTCGACCTCGGCAGCCCTCACGGGGCGCGCAGGGCCGCGCGCCTGCAGCAGCGCCTGGTACTCGGCCGGGAAGAAGCGCCCTGGCCGCTCGGCGGCCACCTTCAGCAGCGCGGGTGTCGGCAACGCCAGCAGCCCATAGTATGCCCGCGCCTGCATGCGGCCCACGCGCACGCGCGTCGGGGCCCCCTGCTGCGCCGGCCCTCGTGATGCTGCGCGGCCGCTCCGCCCGCACTCAGGCTCGACCTGTATGGCCTCGGCGCGGCTTCCGCCAGCCGAGGCCTGCAGGGTGCAGCCTGGGCCAGGCGACGAGCGCCCAGCACCGCAGCGGCCGGGCGGGGCGGGGCGCACGCGGCGGGACCCGCTACCACCGCAGCGGGGCCCTGTCAGGGGGCGCGCAGCGCGCGAGCCCGCGCGAAGCCGGCGCTGGTCCCTTGAAAGGCATGACAGCCATCTCTTTACACACGTAGAATATTTAAGGTATCCCAAAGCTCATTGGGCTTGCCGAGATGGCGTATACATGCACTGGCCCCGGGCGGGCGGCGCGCCTTGTCGAACGCGCGCGCGGCCTCGGGGCGGAAGACGCCGCCGGGCGCGCCCAGCGCGGACAGGCTGGGCTGCAGCACCGCCAGCAGCCGGCACATGCGCGCGACGCCGTGCTGGTTCATCTCCTGCCGGGCGAAGAGACCCTTTGTCAGTGTGTCACAGCACCGCTTTCTCGTGTGCCGGCCGGCGCGGCCGTCAGGCACACAGGGAATGGCCACTTGCTAGTTCCACAACGGCCATCAGGCGCATCAGCCGCGCGGTTTGAGCACGGCCCCCGCAGGGCGTCCCGGCGGGCAGGCCGCAGCGGCCGGGGACCGTGGCGCGCGGCCCGCCGAGCGCCGGGCTCGCAGCGTAAGCTCGGGCGGGCCCCGGACAGGGTCGGGGCGCGCGCCTGCAGCTCGGGCAGCAGCCACATGGCGAAGCGCGCGGCCGCAGCGGCCAGGCCGCCCAGCACGTAGCTGCGCCGCGCGGGGGCCAGGAAGGGCGCCAGGTCTTCGTCCGCGCGCGCGGCGGCGCGGCTGAGCGCGCCCACGCACTCGTACACCTGCGCGCCGGCGGCCGCGCTGGGCCCAGACCCTCATCCGAACCCCTCACACGGCCGCGCACGCGGCCGGGCGCCCGCGCTGCGCGCCGCAGCGCTGACCCGCGCCCGGCGCCCTTCTGTCAACCTGGCATCTCCTGACGCGCGCGCCCGCGCGCCAACAGCGCCCCGCGCGAGGCGGCCTGGCCCCCCGCGGCCAGCCCGCGCGCACGCCGCACCTCGGCGGCGGCCTCCTCGTCGCACACCCAGGACGCCTCCGGCAGGCCCTGCAGCTGCTGCACGACGCCCAGATGCTGGTCCAGGCGCAGCGCGCGCAGCGCCAGGCCGGCCACCGCGCGGTACCTGCGCGCGGCGCGGCCGGGCCCGTTCGGGTGAGTCCGCGGCGGGCGGGCGCCGCGGCGGGCCGCCCGGCTGCTGCGCCTGGGCAGGCGGCGGCTTGGGCGCGGCGCGGGCGCCGGTGCTGGGGATCGCGGTGCTGGGGTTTGCGGAAATGGAGTTCTGCGTGCTGGGGTGTATATAGCTGGGGGTCATGAAAATGAGTTCACGGTGCTGGGGGCCCATGGTGCTGGGGGTTGCTGTGCTGGGGCTTGCAGTGATGAGGTACGCACTGCAGGAGATCACGCTGCTGAAAAGGTTTTTGGGAGCTGGGGCTCATGCAGGCCTACTCCCGGTCACAGTGCGCCTCGTGCCAGGGCCCCTGCTCTGGGGCGAGGCGCGCGCCGGCAGCACGGCGCCCGCCGTGGGGCGCTCCATGAGCTGTGGGCCGCGCGATGGGTGGGGCCGGGCGCGCGCCGGTCGATGAGGTGCTTGAGGCCCTCGGTGAGCAGCTGCCGCTTGGTGCGCGGCTGCCCGCCGGCGGCGCCCTCGGCCGGCGCCGGCGCTGCCGCGCCGCCGCCGCCGCCGCTGGCCGCGCCGCCGCCGCCGGCCGCGCCGGCCGCGCCGCCGCCGTCGTGCCCGGCCGCCGTCTGGATCACGTCGGCGATGTACTCGGCCGAGTCGGACAGCGCGGCCAGGCCGACCGCGCGCTCCGACCCGCCCAACAGCGCATCCGCGCGCACCGGGCGCTCCTGCGCGCGGCGGGCCGCTCGTTGGCGTTACATGGAGCCGCAACAGCAGTGGAGATAGGGTGCACGTCGACGCCGCATGAAACACAACAGCGCGCGGCATGCGCGCATGGGCTTCCGCGCGGAAGCGCTGCAGCCCCCCCCGCAGGCGCACGCGCGGTCGCGCCATGACTCGCTCGGGCTGGAGGTGGACGGCCATCCAGCACCGGCGCGCCACGACCTGCCGGCCTGCTCATCCAGCTGCTCCGACAGCCGTAGGGGCCGAGGCCTCTCCAAATAGAAAGACATGGGGCGCGCGCCTGCGTGACCTTGGCCACGACCTCGAACTGCACGGCCTCGCCGCCGGCGCCAAAGCCCGGCGCCGCGGCCGCGGCCCACGCGTCGGCCGGGTCGCCGGGCCGGCCGGCGTAGAAGGCGAGCACGTCGCCGGCGAGCGGCGCGGCGGGCTCGCGCGCCATCAGCGCCACGAGCGCCGGCGCCTCGGCCAGCGGCCGCGCGGCCGCGCCGCCCAGCAGCGTGGCGCAGCGCACGTTGAACGCCTCCAGCACGCGGCCCAGGATGTTCTCCACCACGCCTGCATGCCGGCTTAGCATTGGGTGGGGTAACCCTATTATCGCAGCGCTGGCGGCGGGCCGCGGGCTGCCAGCGCGCAGATGCCCCGCGCACAGCGGCGGATCCTGGGGGCGGGCGCCCCGCCGCTCCCCTCAGGCAGCGCAGGTCGGGCTGCCGCCCCTGAGGCAAAGCGCTGCGAGATAACTGGCGCGCCGCGGCGGGGGCGCGCCGGTGATCTCGTGCGCGAACGGCGGCATCTGCACCGCCCAGCGCAGCAGCTCGGCGACCATGGCCTCCATCTCGCGCGCGGCCGGCACAACCGGCCGGCCGCCGGCGACGTCCGGCGCGTATGCGGTGCGCGCACGCGCGCGCGCCCGGAACGCATCCGGCGCGGCCAGCATGTCGGTCGCGCGGCCGCGGAAGTCTACGTACACGTCCGGCAAAAACGAATCGCTGATGAACGCCTCCAGGTAGTCCAGCAGCGCGCGGTCGGGCGCGCCGCGGCGCGATGGCTCGTTTCCGTTTAGGGTTTGGGTAGAAATTTCGCCGTCCTCGGCGGCCGCGAGTGCCCGGCGCGCGCCCTCCACAAAGCGCAGCACGGGCCGGTACAGCGCGGGCGCGAGGTGCGTGCCGCCGGCGGCGCCGCCCAGCGCCTGCTGCGCGATCGACTGCTTGCCCGGCAGCGCCAGCACTGCCAGGCTCTGGTTGCGGTCGAGCACCGCCTGCGGCGCCTGGCCCGCGACCTGCACGTCGAACGAGAACGAGAGCCCGGACGCGTCGCGGTGGCCGCCGCCGGGCGCCGCGTCGCCGCCGCGCATCCAGCCCGACTGCGTCTGCAGGTTGCTCTGCAGCGTCTTGAAGCTCGTGGCCTGCAGCGACGGCGCATGCAGCAGCTCCGCAAGCAGCCGCTTGCACTCCGCCTGCGGCGCCGCGCGCCGGCGGGTCAGCGCGCGCCGTGGCCGCCGGCGCCCGCCGGCGCACCCCACCCGGACCTCCCTGGGCACGCCTCTCGAGCAGCACGTGCAGCAGACTGCGCGGGCCCTGGCGAACGTTGTCACCTCGCCGTCTGCGCACAGGTGCCGGCGCAGACACGCACGGCGCGCCCGCAGGCGCACCTTTGTCGCGCCGCCCGAGCGGCTGCAGGCGCCGACAGCTTCCGGCAGGCGCGCCGGGGCGGGGGAAGGGCGACGGGGCGCAGCGCGCGCCTGCATGCAGCCCCAGGCCGCGCAGGCCTCGCGGCGCACGTAGTGGTTGCCGGGCGTGGCCAGGTTGGGCGGCAGCGCGCCGCCGCCCTCCGCGTCGCCGCCGCGCGCGGCCGCCAGCAGCTCCGAGCCGGCCGACACCGGCGGCGGCCGGCTGCCCGCCAGCAGCCGCAGCGCGCCCACCAGGCTGCGCAGCACCTGCCGCCGCGGGGACAGGCAGGGCTGCGTCGGTCGCCCCGACCCTAGACCTGAAGCGCAGCACGTCGCGCGCCGCCGCCGCAGGCGCAGGCAGGGCTGCGTCGGTCACCCCTACCCTAATCCTGAAGCAGCACAGCACGTTGCGCTGCCGGCGGCGCAGGACAGCAGCATCATCTTGGCTGCCGGCGCGTCTGGCCGGGCCAGCCCCGGCCGTTGCGTCGGCGGGCGGGCCCGGCCCCGGGCTCTGCGGCCGCAGAGCAGGTGGGCGACACTGCTCCTATTGAGCGCACGGCGAAAGGTCCACACATCTACTAACCCTATACTAAACTCATACGACAACTGTGAAGCAAGCCCATCCTCCATATCAGGCCCAGAATCACCTTCGCAGGCTGGGGCGCGCGTCAGGGCCGGCTGCGGGGCGCGCGCCCCGCGTGTTCAAAGCGCGCCTGCAGGCACTCCTTGAACACGTGCGCTGAGGTGTGCTGTGCCAGGCGCGCCGCGTCCGCCTGGCCGCCGGCGGCAGCGCCGGCGGCCGCGCCGAGCCCGGCCGCCGCCAGCTTCTCGGTCGAGGCCGCCAGCGCGCGCAGGATGACGTTGCGGATCTGCGCGCCGCGCGCGCCCGTCGCGCTCGCGGCGCGGGCGCCCGGCGGGGCTCAGACAATGCTGGATGCGCGCGATCCTGCACGCGCTCCGCCCTGCCCAGGCCCAATCCCCACAGCCCTGCGCAGAGCGCGGGGTTGGTAGGTGCCTGTGCGGGCATGTGCCGCCGCAGCGTGAGCTGCGCCTCGGCCACGCCATCCAGCGAGGCCAGGCACGCGACCAGTCGCTCCAGGCTGATGGCCGGCGCCGGGGCGGGCGCCGCCGCGGGCGCCGCTGCCCCGCCCTCGCCCGGCCGCGCAGCCCGGCCGCCCGCCGGCCTGCGCCCGCGCCGCGCACTTGCCTCGAGGGACGGACGGCGCGCCGCGCGCGCGCGCCCCTGGCAGTGCCTCGCGGCAGCGGCGCGCACTGGCTGGGAGCCAAGCAGCCCCCGTTCTTAGCGCCTTCACTTCTGGCTGGCTGACTGACGGGCTGTCATGCACATTTCATGTTTTCGCGCTCAGCGGCCGAGTAGCTTGGCATGTGCGGCCTCGGCACTGAGCGGCGGCTGGAGGGGACAGGGGACAGGGCACCGCAGCTGCTGTCATGGGCGGCTGTGCACATTTCTGCCGTGCTGGGTGCTGGGAGTGCCGGCAGCGGACCCGGGCTCCGCAGCGCTCTCGTGGATGGTCAGCAGGCTGCCGCCGGCCGCGAGTGAGCCCGCAGCCTCCTGGCCCGCGCCTGCGGCACCGCGCCCGGCCTTAAGACAGCTTCCGTTACAGCGGTGTGCAGCCTGCTGCGCATCGCGGCTGCCGGCCAGCTTCGCGGGCCAGAGGCAGTGTGGGGCTTCTGGCAGCTGCGCCAAGCCCGCCCGCCAAAGTGCCAGGACCACACATGTTTCTGCCGCCCCAGGGGCTCACGGTCCTGCAGACCCAGTATCTGCCGGTCCTGCTGCCCCGGCAGCTTCCTGGTGCACGCGTTGCAGCGCTCTGAGCGCCAGGCGGGGCTGGAAGGCTCAGGGCAGGGCGGGGCAGGGCTGGCACCGCGCGCGGGCCGCTGCGCGCCGCCGGCGGCTGCCGCGCCGCCGGCGCCGCCGTTGGGCTCGGCGATGCAGAAGATGCGCGCCTCGGCCTCGGTCACGACAAGCTTGTGCAGCGACGCGCGGCGCGCGGCCATGTCGCGCTTGATGTCGCGGAGCGCGCCCACCTGGCGCGGCCAGTGATTTTTTGTTTTTAGATCAAGCAGCTTGTAACGGGCAACGATATGTGGAACAGAGTTGACGCGCAATAACACCATAGTGTCATAGCGGAGGCAGAGCGAAGGCGCGCGCCGCTCGGCGTGCGTGCGCGCGCGGCCGCCCGCAGGTGACAGGGCAGGGAGGAGGGTGCGGGCCCCTGGGGGGCCTCCTGCGGCTGCTGCATCCTGGCTTGCCCCACCCCGAGCTGCTGGAGCGCTGATGCGCCTTGGTCGCGGACGCAGGTGGCAGTCTGGGACCCTGGCCAGGGTCTTCGGCGACGCTGGCCAAAGTCTACAGTGACGCAGCATACAGCCGCGCTGCGCCAGCGCCCTGATGGGCATTTGGGGGGAGGGGGGGTTTTGGGGGTGGGCGCTCCAACCTTGGACAGCTCCTGGCGCGCCAGCTTGTTGCAGGCGCCGATCAGCAGCGCCACGGCGGCCTCCCAGTCCTGCGCGCGCGGGCGGCGCGCTGTCTGGGCATGCGCGCGGCAGGTCGGACGCCAAGTGCACGGCGGGCGCCCACATGCATTGCGCTGCGCCAGTGCATGGCTCCTGATGTTTGGAGCGGGAGGGGGGGAGGGGGGAGGGGGAAAGGGGGAAAATATATAGAAAAGGGCTTTGACACGCTCCAGGGCCGCGTCTGGGCCGCGCGAGGACAGCGGCGCGCGTGCATAGCCGCAGGCCTCCAATCTCACTCCTTGCAGGCTCACAAGGTCAGGTCGGAATGGCACCAGCGCGGGGCGCCCGCTGAGGCGGCCGGCCGGCGCGCCTTTGCGAGCTCCAGGCGCTGCACGCGCTGCGGCGCGTCGATGACCGACTTGACGTCGCGCAGCAGGCGCACGGTGTCGCCCAGCATCACGCTGCGCCGCCACTGCTGCTGCAGGCTGCGCGGCTCCTGGCCCAGCCGCCGGCGCGCCTCGTCCAGGCCCGTGCGCAGCGTCTCCACCTGCGGCAGCATGGGAGATACCCTAACATAACCCCGACCAGGCCCGCGCGCAGCGTCTCCACCTGCGGCGACATGGAATAAACCCTACCATAACCCAACCAAGCCCACGCGCAGCGTCTCCACCTGCGGCAGCAGGCAAAATTTTCCCCATATCACCACCAGCACAGCGATGCGCCTTCTGCTTGCGGCGGCACAGCCCGCGCGGCGGGCAACGGATGCGGCAGCGTGCACGGCGCTCCGGGCGGAGGCGCCGGCCCCGCCCTGGGGCCGCTGGGCTGCTGCCGCCCCTGCTGCAGCGGCCGCCGCCGCCGCCCGCCGCCGCCGCTGCAGCAGCTCCAGCGCTGCACTCCACTGAAACACTGGCGGCACCGGCGGCCCGCCGCGCCTGCTCCTTGGCCTGCGTGAAGCGGACCAGGATCTGGGAGTAGTTGTGGATGGACTTGTTGAAGCCCGAATGGTACTCCTGCACCACGTCGTCGACCAGGCAGTCCACGCGCTCGCGCTGCGCGCGCAGCTGCGCAGCGCCAGGACAGGGTCAGGGCTAGGGCATGTTCGTCGCGCGCTGCTGGCGCGCGCGGCGCGCGGCGGCGCCCTGCGCGGCGCGCGGCGGCGCCCTGCGCGGCGCGCGGCGGCGCCCTGCGCGTTGCTGCGCGCCCTCCTGCGCTGGACGGCTGCGGGGCGGCGCTGGCACGCCTGCTGTGCAGCAGCGGAGGCCCCCGGAGCATGGGGCTGCTGGCACGCTGCCAGAGGGGAATGCCTTGCATAAATGGTCCTTCGGGCTGCTCTGCCCGTAATCATGCTTGGGCAGAGGCGCGCCGCATTCTGGGAGGGACACAGGCAGGTACCAGCAGGCACATGTGCTTGGCCTTGCTGCACTTCAAAGGCCTCCAGCGCAGCCCAGTCTGGGCAAGTCTACTCAGCCAGCGGCCGCCTCTAGCAGCTCAATAAGAGTATAATAACCGCGGGTGAGTTCGTGCACCAGACCAAGCATGCACAGAGAACACCATGCAGGGCAACCGGTATTTCTTTCCTGGGAGCCGCCGGAGCGGAAAACGGCCACGCCCCGCTTATTCACACCAGCGCTGCAGGCCCCTGCGGAATGCCCAGCCGCCATGCAGCGGGCCCACGGCAGGCGCGAGGGGCAGGCGTGTGGGGCCAGCGCGTGCCTCATCCAGGGCGGCCTCGGAGTCCACGGCGCCGAGGATGCCCAGCACGTGGTGCAGCGAGTCGAAGCGCGGGTCCTTGAACTCCGGCGCCACATGGTACAGCTCCTCATCGAGTTCCTCCCAGTCCACGCCGCTCTGGCGCTGGCCAAAGGCGGAGGCCAGCGGCTGCCCCGCCGCGTGCGCGCCGCCTCCGGCGGGAGAGCTCGACGCGCCCGGCTCGTCGGCGAGGTCGTCCTCAAAGCGGACCGGCATCGGACCCGGCGCCTGACCGGTAACGTGAAAGCGCGAGCCTCTGCTGCAGGCTAATGCAGAACGAATTACATGATCACATGATGCCCCAGCCGCGTCAGCAGGCACGGTTTGAACGTTAGCGTAAGTCAGCGGCGTGCCCACGCTATGCTACAGGTGCAGTGCGCTCTGCCGATTGCCAGGTAATCATGCCAAGCAACACAATGACTGGCACCAGGTGATTGGATGCCAACGGAGTGCTTCTGGCGCACTGGCGGGGTCTGCAGTGCGTGCTGAACTCCTTGTGTAGATGACCAGGCACACAGATGTCTTCTTCTTTTGTTTCCTAAATCATTTGAATGAGCCCAGACCGATTCGTTTTGAGCTTGGTCAGGTGCGGCAAAAAGGGCAGGACAGACAGACGGCTCGCCCGCTACCAACTTTGCACTGGCAGAAGCTGCTTTTGCGTCCCAGCACTTCTGACAGGCTGAGAGGGGCTTACACTGTCTAACCAAATTTGACCGAAGAGGGGCGCGACGGTGCTGACAAGTGCATAGTGCACTGGCAACACCAATACTGCACAGGTCTGGTGCGACTGCCGGCCATGAGCGCAGGTGCCGCTGACAGCCATCAGCCACGCTTGCCGCTCACGGACGCGCACGGCGCCGCCGCAGCCGGGCGCAGCATGCCAGGCTGCCCCGAAGACAGCCCAACTGCGTCGTCGCAGGACACCTGGGTGACGGCCGACAGCGGATCGGTGTGCTCCTGCAGCGACAGCCCGTCCCCGCACCGCGCTTGCAGGCCAAGCCCTGGGCGCCTCAGCGCACCGGCCTGCGAGGCAGCGCCAGCGAGCGCGCCGCAGCCGCCTGCCGCGGGGGGTCCGCCGGCCAGCAGCCCCAGAGCACAACCACCGGGGCGGCCTCTCGGCAGGCCAGACGCCGACAGCTCCGCGTGCAGCGCCCGGTTCGTCGGCGCAGGCGCCGAGCCTGCCACGCCCGGCGCGCCGAGTGCCGTGCGCGCGGACTCCGCGGGGGCGGAGGCGAGGGCCGCCCTGGAGCCCGCCCAGGCTGGGCCTGGGCCTGCCGCGCCCGCCGCGACGAGCGCCGCGTCTCCAGGCACCGCGTCCAGCGTCGCGTCTGCTGACCTGGACGCCGCGCTGCAGCGCCTCGGCCTGGACGGGCACCCAAACCCTAAAGCCGCGTGCAGCGCAGAGCCGCCGGACCCCGCCGCGTCCGGGCCGCCCTCGGTGGGCATGGACCGGGTGGCGGCTTGGGTGCGCGCGACCAGGCCGGTATTGGCCGACGTGACAGCCGCTGCGGCCGTGCCGGCGCTCGGCGCGCGCCCGCACGACGCAGGCGCCACTGGACCGTGCGCGGAGCGCGCCCCCGCAGCTGCTGAGCAGCACGCCGCGGCCGCGGCTCGGGTCGCAGCTGTGCCGACGCGCGACGGCGCTGCCGCCGCCCTGGGCAGCGGGGCTGCCGGGGCGGCGGGGGCGGCCACAGGGCCCGCTGCGGCTGCCTCGCCCGCTCCCGGCGCCGGCGGCCCCGGGACGGCGCCAGAGGCGCGCACACCCGTCGCTCGGCTGCCGGGCGTGGGGCTGGAGTCCCCTGCGGAGGCCTGCGCCGGCGCGCCGATGCCCGCGAGCGCAGGCACGCTCGCCGTGCTCGCGGGGCAGGGCGGCCGCATGGGCCACCGGCGCAGCGTGCAGAGCGCGCCGGCCAGCCCCGCGGCGTCATTTTCGTCGTCCGACTCTGGCGCGGGCGGCGCGGCGTCGCCGTGGCCCGTGTTTGCATGGACGGCCGGCCGGTCAGCCGGCCGCGCGGCGCGCCGGCTCTGCTCAGACTCCGACTCCGACGCTAGCAGCCCCGCGCGGAGGCTCAATGCCGAACCGTCTGAAGCGGCGGAGGTGGCGCCGCCGGGGCGCGCCGATGACCCGGCGGGCGCGGGCCTGGCGGGCGCGCTGCGCGAGCTGCGCATGGCGCCCGTGCCGTCGGAGGCTGCGACGCCGGCCGGCGCGCTGCCGGCAAGGCCGCAAGCGAGCCCGGCCTCCTCCTCGCCGTCGCCGGTCGCCGCTCCTGACACGGCTGTGCGGCGCCGTACGCGGTTGGTGGACTCTGACGAGTCAGACGCCTCCTGCTCCGCCGCGCGCGCCGGCGCCGGGCGCCCCTCCCCGCGCGCCGCGACAGGGCCCGGCTGCGCGTGCACGCGCGAGCCTGCCGGGCCCCAGCATGCCCGCGGAGGCAGCAGCGGCGCGGAGCGCGACGGGCTCGTCCCAGGGCCCGCGGCGGCGCAGGGAGGCAACGCGCGCACGCCGCCGCGCGTGCGCCGCGGGCCCGCCGAGCTGTTCGGCGCAGGGTTTGTGCAGGGGCCGGGCGCCCCGGCGGCGCCCGCCGCGCCCGACCCCTACCTCTTTCCCGGCCGCGGGGGTCACGGGAGCGGCGGCGCGTCGCCCATCGCGCTGTCCAGCAGCGATGGCGAGGGCGGGGGCGGGGACGGGGCCGGGGGACGCGGCTGCGGTGAGGGCGGCGCGTGGACGACGCGCGGCGCGCGCAGGTCCGCACCCTCCCTGTGCGCCCACCTCAGACGAGTTTTGGGATGGCGAACCCAACGCATGCCTGGCTGCTGCATGACTCCATGCGCAGGCACCATGTCGGCCTGCTGCGCTCGGGCCGGGGTCATCATCATCAGGCCGCCCTGGAACATCAGCAGCTGCGTCTGGGTCAGGGTCAGTTCCGTGTTCAGGCATCCCTCGGGGCTTTGGCCGGTGCGGCCGGCGCAGCTGCGGCGCGCCGCTGCCGTTTGCACGCCGCTTCATCCCAGCACTCTGCGTCAGAGATGCGCATGTGTGCCATGCAGCAGCCCAGAGAGGGGGAACCTGTGCGCCAGGTCGGCCAGCACGGCCCTGGATGGCGGCCCCGCCGACGCCGCGAGCGACCAGGAGAACTGGGCGGCCGTGGCGGCCCGGCAGCACCGCCCGCCGGCCGCGGCAGAGCTCAGACCGCAGTCCGGCAGGTCCTCGCCCGAGCCGCCCCGCCGCCGGGCCTTCCAGGCCTGGCCCGACCCCGCCGGCGGCGCGAACGGCGCCGCGGCGCGGACCGCGGCGCCCCCGCGCACGCCCGCGGCGCGCAAGCCGGCCGCGGCATGCATGCCGGTGTGCCCTTTTTGGAAGTGCAGCGCACGGACTGGTGACGGCATTGGCCTAAGCGCGCACTTCTGCTCCGCCACACGTTTCAACGGCTCTCCCTTTCCTCAGGCCCTGGATGTGCCTGGTGCGGAAGAGGGTCACGGAGAGCATGCACGACCATTGGAGGCTCAGCACAGGCTGCCTGACATTACAGCCGCCGGCAGGACCCGGCTGCTCCCCGAGCGCGCCGGTGCATGCCAGCGTGTCAGACCGCGCGCGCGCGCAGGCGCGCACGCCGCGCCCGCCCGCCGGCGTGCGCGGGTCCGCCGCACGCGCCGCGGCGCCCAGCGCGGCGGCCTTCAGGCGGCAGCGGGCCGCCCTTGCGGCGACCACGTTCACCGAGTGCGCTTCCCGGCGCCGTGCCCCCCACTTTGCTGCGCATCGTGCGTGTTGCCTTGACCGGGCGTGCACTGCGCGGCGGCCTTCCGTCTGGCGGCAGCACGCCGCGCCGGCGGCGAACGCGATCAGTGAGCGCGCTTCCTGGCACGGCGCGTGCCTGGCCATCGCGCACCCGCACGCCCCAGTCAGCTTTTCAGACGAGCAGGGTCAAGCAGCTAGCTCGGCGGCATCGGCCGACATGCTGCGCGGGTCGAACAGCGCCTGCAGCCAGCAGTGCCCCTTTTCGGCGGCGCGCAGCACTTCGGCGGCCGAGGAGGGCTGCGGCGCCGGGCGCGCAGGTTCAACGCGAGCGTGTTCGGCGGGCAGCTGCCCGGCGACCTGGCCATCGGCTGGAACGCGCACCTGCTGACGACGGCCGGCCTGACGCACTACCGCCGCGACGCGATCGGCGTGCCGGGCGAGGCCCCGAGGTGCAGCCATGGCCGGGGGTGGCCCAGTCATAGGCTGGGCTTCCAGCGCGTGCAGGGCGGCCTTGCTGGCGGCTGAGTGAAAGGGTCTGCTCCCTGCGGCAGCGAGCCACGCCAGCAGGCTCGCTGCACCATGGTGGCAGGCGCCGAGGCACGGCTGTGCGACGCTGGGGCGCCTGGCCTCCCGGTCGCCCTTACCCTCACCCTATTGCATGCGCAGCGCATGAGCGCGCGCCGCGTCCACCGCGTGCCTGCCCACCTCCCGGGCGGCCGGCGCGCCAGGTACAGCGCGGACGTGGAGCTGAGCGCCAAGGTCGTGGACGCGCCCGCCAAGCTGCGCGCGACGCTGCTGCACGAGCTCTGCCACGTCGCCGCATGGCTGCTGCCGCCGCACGCGGTGCGCTTCACGCCAGCCCAGCTCGCCAGCGCGCTGTGTGTCATGCACCCTGTGTCCCGCTCTGGATCGGCAGCCCGGCCGCTCTGTTCACACATGCATCATCCTCTCTTTTGCCCTCTCTTGTCCCGTGTGCTTCTCCCACTCGGATGTGAGAGGGGCTCTGCGGCGGACGCGAGCGCTCTTGACGCGTGGGTGCCCGGCGCCTGACGCGCCCGCGCCTGCGGCCAGGCCAAGCCGCCGCACGGGCCGGCGTTCAAGTTCTGGGCAGGCTGCGCGCTGAGCGCGCACCCCGACATCCCCGTCACGACCTGCCACGAGTACCAGGTGCACGCGCCGCACCGCTGGCGCTGCGCCAATGCGGCGTGCGGGCGCGAGTTCGCGCGGCACAGCAACTCGATCGATGTGGCGCGGCGCTCGTGCGGCGAGTGCCACGGCGCACTCGTGTACCTGGGCCGGGCGCGACCCCGCCGGCCTCAGTCAGCCAATACACCATCCCTTCACTTTTACACGTAGTTGGCCATTTGGCCGCTTGGCCGGTTGGCCGGTCAGCCCTCTGCTCCAGCGATGGTGGCGCTTGCCTTCCGCAAGCCCTTGCGTTATGCACGCTAAGCGTGATGGACGACTGGTGTCGCACAGCTGCGTGCTGGGCGCCTGTGTGACCGTATGCGCTGCTAGTAGTCACCTGTGTGCACGGCGCGCAGTTCAAGCCCGGAAACACGCCCTGCAAGACGCGCGCGCCCAGCGGCTTCAGGCGCGTGCGCGGCCGTTGCTGGTCCGCAGTGTGCTGATCAGGTGCATGTCTTGCGGTGACGAGATGCTCGAATGCGCTCTTCGGACACGCGCGGTCTGCGGCCATAAAGGGCGCATGCACGCTTGTTGCACGCTCGTGCTGCTTGTTTGAGGGATCTGATCTGCTGCCGCCCCGCGCGGCCATGCATGTGCTGACACACACAGCAGGTTGTGTCAGAGGGCAGCAGTGAGGCCAGGGCCGAGTCAGGCACACAAGCGGGAAGGACGCGCGGGGCTGATGCGCGCGCCGGCGCTGGGGCGCGCAGCCTGTTTGTGCGCGACAACTTCGCCGCGGCCAAGGCCGCTGCGCCGGGCGCGGCGCACGCTGTCGTGATGCGCGCGCTCGCCGAGCGCTGGCGCCTCCACAAGGCCGGGGTCGAGGGCGCAGCCGCCTGATCTCGGGGACTGCATCGTGGCCGTCATGTGGGCGCGCCGAGCGCTGGCAGAGTCGCGAGGGTGCGGCGTGTGCAGGGCCGCACGAGCATGCGCTGTCCTGCGGTAGAGAGCGACGCATGGGCGCCTCAACCCTGGCGCGTTACAGCGGGCGGCAAAGCCTGCTGCAGGCGACTCATCCGCTCGGAGCGCGGTGAACGTGGAGACATGGGCGAATGAGCGGGGCAAGCAGCTCTAGCGTGCAGTGCACATATGGCACCTGCAGCCATATTTATTTATCGGCGGCCTGTAATTTTGCACGAGTCAGTCTGCATGCTGCATGTGTGAGCGGTGCGACCATGGCGAGCGGGCGATGCCATTTGGGTGCGAGCGTGGCGTGCGGAGAGAGTCTGACGGGGATTGCCACGCACGTGCATGGGTTGAACCAGTCTCGCCCTTGTACTGTGATACCATGTACTCAGGCGACGATGCAGTGTAAGGTGTGCTTGCCAAGCTGTGTGACTTGCGCCGGGCTGGCGAGCGCCTCAACGCATGCCGGGCGCCAACCCGGTCCGCAACCGCATCAATGCCGGACACCTGTGCTCACAACTACGCGTCATGCCGTGTCACGCCAGCCTCCTGACCGCGATGTTGCTGCTCAGCGGCGGGAATCGGAACACGGCCACGCCGTCGTTATCGTCCAGGTAGAGCACCGGGAAGACGGCAAAGCGCGGGAAGAAGGCCGCGCGGCCGAGTGCGCCCACCACCGCGTCCAGCCCCGCCTCCGACTCTGCGGCGCCGGCGTAACAGTGGAACTAACGCAATCTAACGCAGTCGCCTGGAACGTCTGCATGCTAGTTCATGGAGGTTGCAGAGCGTGCACAACGACGTCTGGTAGTCATGGCAGACATCTGTCTCTGAGTGCACCAGGCACCCAGCCTCGCGCGTCCAGGGCATGGTGCATGGCAGGATGACAGCGGGTCAGCTAGTTGATGATATGGACCACCTCTCGCTCCCCACCCCCGTCCTACGGGTGCACCAGCATGCATGCATGGCAGCAGTGTTGAGCAAAGGGGGCAGGGGTGCAGCACAGGCGACGAGGAAGTTGGCACAGCTGAGGACGCGGGGTCACCTAGGGACGGCCGGAGGGCGGTCGAGCCGAGGTCGACCCAGAAGCGGTCAAACGCGACCTCCACCGCGTCGCTGCCCGCCGGCATCAGGCGCCCCGAGGCGCTCAGCCATCCTTCCTGCGGCGCCGTGCACATGTGTGCAGGGCCATGGACGGCTATGCACGGCAGGGCCATGGAGGGCCATGCACGGTAGGGCGGTGCAGGGTAGGGCGAACGTGTAGGGCGAGCACACAGCCAGGCAGACGTATGCCAGCATGCAGCACATGGAACTGAGTTCCAGCAACCCTCTGTGACACTGAGCGGGGCGCGCGGTCCCAGCACGGCTCGCACCCTCGGCAGAGCGCTAGCAAGTGCGTGCTGCTGCCTCACCACGGCGTGAAGCATAGCAAACACCACTGCTGCTGGGACAGATGCTGGGACAGAGCACGCACCCGCGCGAGCGACGAGCTGAACCGCACATTGGAGACCAAGCGGTCGCCCGCCAATCTATAGCGGATCGGCTCGAAGCGCGCGCCGAGCGCGGCGCCCAGGCTCGCGAGGTGGGGAGCGTGGAACACCTGCCAAGGTCCGAGCGAGGACTGGAGGGTGAAGCCGCTGCAGGCAGTGCAGGAAAGTGGGCGTTCGGGGCACGAGCATGCCAGGCAGAGCTGGTGAGGGTGCCGCCAGGCAGCGCGCGGTGCTCGCCTCCCAGGTGCCGTCGAAGCGGCCGCTCAGAGTGGCCTCGCCCGCTGCGACCGCCGGGCTCTCTGCCAGCAGCGCTGCGATAGCGGGCTTCATCTCCGCCGGCGAGCTGTTGAGTGATGCGCTTGATTGGAGCAGCTCTGTCACCTGGCAAGGCATACTAAGGACAGGTGGAGACAAGGCATTTTGCCAACAGCTCTGTAGTGACTTTGTGTGCCACCTTGCGTTTTGCAGCGCTGCGCGCTGGCACCAGAGACGTCTCCTGAAGCTGGGCCTTTGGCGCTTTGGCCGCACGTCCCCGCTCCAGCAGCCCAGCTGGGAGGGCCAGCAGCCGCTGTGCGCCTGGGGCAGTGCTGGCATAGCTGTGCAGTGCAGTTGGCTGCTCGCTCAGATGAAGACCCATCATGGTATGCATTGTATGTACGTGAACAGGCAGGGGCTTGACTGGGACCACGAGCAGTAGGACAACTGGCACCTGATGTTGACAGTGAGTGAGCTGCGGGCTCCTATGCGCAAAACAATTATTAAGGGTGAGCGTTGGGTAGGGTATTGCTGTCCAAGGCAGGCGCCGGTTCGATCCCATAGAAAAGCCACTAACTTCTTAACGACCGCCTGTGCGCGGTGTAGCTAGAATGCGTGCGGCAGCGTATGTGCCGCAGGCAATCAGCTGTGGCAGGCGGGCGCCCATGCATCGGGTGCAGCGGGTGGTTGGACAAGCTCCCACTGGGAAGACTCTTTCATGGACGGGCAAGGGCTACCTAGTAGTTGCGGGCACCACACGGTTCAGTGTCTGTGCTTGTTGGGCCTTGGACTGTTCACACTGGCGCGCCGGTGGTCCCAACCCGCCGGCCTTCCCGCCGGTCACTACCGACATCCTGATGTGGTGGTCGACGCTGAGCCTGGGGCGGTGCTCGTCTGGCGAATGGGCAGCAGTTCCAGGCGGTGGACTGGCACTGCGTAGTGCGCGCCTGAGTGCGCCACTGCTGTGCCAGTCCACCGCCTGGTGCACCAAGCACCCATCAAGCCAGGTGGGTACCGCCCCAGGCCGCAGCGCGGACCGTCACATCAGGATGCTGTGTAATGACCGGCGGGACAGCCGGCGGGCCCGGACAACTGGCGGGCCTGCTTGATTGATCCAAGGTCTTGGACCTTGGGAGCGGGAGCAGTGAGTGTATCGCCTGATGCCTGCGCCTGCCCTCCGGGTGTTTCTGCATGTTTCTGCCATACATTGAACCCTGGCCATGGCAGGGCCTGGCCTACCCGGACCCGGACCGAAACGTTGTGGGCGCGCTCTGATTGAGGCAGATGCTTGCGGCCGTGCAGCGCCGCCTGAGTAGCGCCCTCGGTCTGGCCGAGCGGGGAGGCTGCGGCATGCGATGTGGCATGCTCATGTCGCTCCTGTGGACGTCCTTGAGCGGCGCACGCGCGCTGCGCAGCCCGCTGGCCCTGCCGGCGCTGCCGCAGGCCGCCCCGGCGCACCGGGCCGCGCGCGCGCACCTTCCCCACGCGCGGTCAGGACTCCACCCTACTCGGCGACCTGAACGCCCAGCCTCTCCGTCTGCGCCCCTGCCTGGCCTCTCAGGGCACCTCATCGCTCGACGCGTTACCGCTGCTGTGGCTGCACAACAGCACGCCGACTGGCCGCTTGCCAGTGCGTCGCATGCTTCGGTCGCAGACAAGGCCCCAGCCCCTGCAGTGTGTTGGCTGCTGTGTGCAGCCCAAGCGTGTGCATGTGCTTGCCTGCAGAGCAGGCAGTCGCTGGTGCAGGATGCGGGCCCGAACAAAGCGGCGCACACCGCAGAAAAGCAGCGCTGCGGCGCCGACGGGCGCGCGGCCCCTCCCATCTTGGGTGCATGCGGCGGGCGGTTGCCTGCCGCCCGGCCCGCAGCATGCGCCCGGAAAGGCGGGGGCCGCGCGCGCGTCATTGCTGCAGCGCTGCATCTCTGCGGAGCGCGCCGCGGCCAGCAGGCCTGCACCCTGCATATCGACGGCCACCAGCCAGACACATGCACACCGACCACGCATGCAACACACAGGGAGTGCTGGGTCCTTTTCTGCAACGTACTGGCAAGCGGTCCATTCAATGCTGTTGGACGGGCATGGCTGCCATCATGCCGCGAGGCGCCTTGGAGGCCGGACAGTGGTGCGGTGGTGTGGCTTGGCGTTCAGGATGCGGATTGGCATGGGAGGATTGAGCGCGCGAGCGGAAGGGGGCCGGCGCGCCAGGGCGGTCTGCGGCAGCGCCGGCGGGGCTGGCGGGCTGCGCAGTGTGCGTGCACTATGCGACAGGGAGCTTGGGCGTACACCTTTCCTCCTCCTTCTGGGGAGTAAAAGAGCGCTGCAGCGGCGGCCCGCTCCCATGCCCGCCTGCCCTCATCACCTTGCTGCTTTCGTGCTTTTCGCCGCGCATGCCAGGCGAGTAGCTTCGGCAGCCTGCCAAGTGAGCTGCTTTTGACTGTTGACTAGGCGTATCGCGCACATTAGAAATTTTTAAAGTCAAGAGTAGCCACACATGCGTTCACACGCCGCCTATGTGTGCGCTTACCTATGCTCTGGCGCGCCCTTTGGCAGGGATGCTGCAACGCACATGTGCCTAAATGCCGCACAGCTTGCGTATGGACTGAGTAGATGATGCGCTTTGCTTCTAGCTACGGCTTCTTCTTGCTGGACATAAAGCAGCACACACCGAGCAGACAGATGGCTGAAAGCAGCAAAGCAGGACATAGACCAAATGCTGTAACCTACATGCTGCTCAGGACCGCACTTCTGTGCATTGCGTGATCCGTGCAACAGATCACACAGCAGCGGACTGGCCGCACAGGAGCAGCCGCTGGGGACGAATGCATCTGCAGGCGGCATGCCAGGCGCACCAGGCAGACTGGTACGATCTCTTCATTACTTCCGAAGCCTAATCTAGCAGGCAGCGCGGGCGCGGTGGGCAGCAGCCCCGCAAAGGCTTTGCGAGGGCGTGCAGGTTGCGCCATGCAAGCCCCTGCCCTCCGCCCCGCTGCGCTGCGCCCGCCGACGCGAGAACGGCGCCGTGCTGCGGGCCAGCGCCGCTCCCACCACCTGTAGGTCCGAGCACCATTGGTCTCACAACCTGTAGGGTAAGCCGACCTCCAGCAGCGACTCCTCCGGGATGCCGAACACGGTGTCGGCGTCCTCGGCGAACGAGTCCAGCACCTGCGGCGCGCGCCGCGGGCTGCCACGCGTGGGGGGGTGCCCGTGACAGCTGGAGCACCAGGTCCAGGTTATGCAGTGCAGATACACAGCATCAGCAGTACACTGCATTACAGTACACTGCACTGAGCTACCAGGAGCAGCGCGGCGTCTGGCTGGCATGGTTCAGGTTGTTGGGCAGACCGAGCGCTGCCATGAAACAGGAGGCACAGGGGCATGTGCTAGTAAGACGACCTTCGGTGTTGTAACAGACATGAACAACACAATGCCCATTCCATGTCACCCCTACATGCGAGGCACTTGTTAAGCGGCTGACGCGGTGCCTGTACCAGCGCCGTGTCCCTGGACACGAGACAGGCAAAGCACAGCGAGCATGCGTTGCGCAGCAGGGGCGCGCCTTGAAGGGCAGCTCCAGCAGGTAGCGCCGCGGCAGCTGCGCCAGCGCGGCGTCCTTGCTGAGGCGCGCATGCGTGCGGCCGACCACATAGACGACCGAGCGGTGCTGCCGCGCGTGCTGCACCACGCGCAGCTCGTCCGCCAGCAGCGCCATGCGCGGGTGCCGCGCGGCGGCCTCGGCCGGCAGCGCGCCTGCGCATCCTCAGCTCGCTCGCACAGCTCTAAATACTTCGAGGTCAGCTTATATCACTGCACTGTGTGGTAAAGCATAAACAGAAATTGTTCATCACAAACGAACAACCATGTGATGCTTGCAAGCACAGCACCAGCTCAGAGGCCAGCAAGCAGGCATGCCCATTAATAACCTAAAAGTGAGTTACCTGATGCAGGCTGGCGCACACTGACAGGCAGCAGCTCTGTGCCTGTGCGAGCCGCCGCGCACCAAACTTGCCCAGCGCCTCCTGCAGGCGCGTGAGCAGCTGCGGGTCGCGCGCGCTCTCCGCTTCCACGGTCTCAAAGAACCCGCTGCCGCGGCCGTCGCTTGGCACGATCTGCCAGGGCGCGCCCGGCGCCTGTGCCTGCGGTCGCCAGGGCGCGCCCGGGGCGGCGCCCACGCGCGGCGCGCCCGCCGGTGCCGTAGCAGCTGCTGCATGATTCACACACAGAGCCTCAGACCTCGCACACATTAAGCAATTTCATAACATCGAGGGATTTATAACTTCACTGCGTGCTCTGTGAAAGCGTTGGGTTAACCTGCTTGCTGGAGCTGCTGTCAGAGTACAACATGCTTGCAGCCCCACAGGCATCGGACTCAACAGCTGCTAGCTTGCCACCAGTGCACCTCTCAAGGTCAGCTGCCGTGTTAGCCATGTCCATGCATATTGTTCCAGCAGTCAGCACACTCGCATGCACTCTGCTTGTTTAGCTTCAGGTAAGATGCACCTGGTTAGTGGAAGGAGCATGCGCGCTGCATACGCAGCAGCTCCCATGTAGACCACGGCACACCACCGCTGACACCCCGGCCGCGCTAAGAGAGTCAGGGCCGGGCGCACCCAGCTCCACCTCGGAGTGCTCCACGCTGTTAGTGCAGCGCGGCGTCTCCTGAAAGTCCCGCTCCTGCAAACGCACGAACGAGTGCAGCGTGGGGCGGCGCGTCATCCAGGTGTCGCAAGGACCACAGGCAGACCTTCAAGCGCTCTGGCAGCAAACCCAACAGGCAGCAAGCAGGAAAGCCCGCACTGGAAAGGCCTATCTAAGTACAAATGCTGACAGCGGCAGGCCGGCAAGCTCTGCAAAGCCTGCGCTGGCGCGCGAGCCTGCACGGAATGCTGCAGCAGGCATGCGCTTGTCGCGAGTAGCCCACCTCCAAGCGATCAGCGCTCGGCGTGCGAGGCACGCGCTCAGCATCTTCCCCATGTAAAACCCCACAGGCCCCATAGAAAACCCCGCAGGGTGCGCGCCCCCGCGCACCGGCGCGGGGAAGACGTCCGGCAGGCCGAGGTCGGCGCGCAGCGGCGCGCTCACGGCCAGCTCGGCCTGCAGCGACTTGAGCAGCAGGCCGATCACGCGGTCCAGCAGCGCCGCCACGAACTCGCCGCCTTGCCGCACGCGCTCCACGTACCCGTACCTGCCGCCCCGCCGGCCGCGCGCGCGGTTAGCGCAGGTGAAATACCCCGCGTGTGCATGCGACCAGCGCGGCTGCCGCGCCGGGCCAGCGCGCGCCGGCGGCGTTGTTGCTGATTAGCTTGCGTGCGCGCCGGGGCGCCTGGGGTGCAGCGGCGGACCTGGCGATGACGTGGTAGAAGCCGGCCGCCCCCTTCTGCTCGACCAGCAGGCGCTCGGATGGCAACACCGCCGGGATGGGCAGGTATCGGTTGGTCAGAAAGATGTTGACCTCGTACACCATGGGCAGCCGCGAGACCTGCCCGCGGCCGCATATGTGCCTTAGGGTAGATTTAGGTTTCCTGATGCCCGCAGCCGGCACCGCGTCGGCGGGCGGGTCGGCCGCCGCATGCACAGGGCAGGCATGCCTCACAGGCTCACACTGCGCTCTCCCTCGACAAGACACTGAAGATGCCGGCACGCAGGCGCATCGCCTGAGGCGGACATCGGGCCCTATCGCATGCGCGCAGCCGCGCACCGACTGCAGCATCACGGGCGGCACGCCATGGATGTCGTTGCTGTAGTAGATGCCCACGCCTGCGCGCACGCCGCGTCAGCCGCATGCAGCTTGTCAACATAGCCCTTTCCCGCGCCCACAGCCTTGGTGGTGCTGACAGCCCCAGGACCGGCGCAGCGCCTGGCTGCCGCCCCTCTGACATGCCATTTGTACTTACACAGGGGGGAGGCAGGGGTTGTGCAAGGGCGGCGCGCCGCGCGCGCGCTTGATATGCAGGCCGGAGCCGTGCACGGCGACGCGCTGCTGCGCGACGGTCAGCGACATCTGCGCGTCGGCCGCGTCGCCGAGCAGCAGGAAGCTATCCAGCGGGACGGCGAGCCGGTCGAAGAAGCCGCGCTTGCGGCTGCCGCCCCAGAACCAGAGCAGCATGAGCGCCGCGTTGGCCGCGGCCAGGCACAGCGAGAACCAGCCGCCTGCGCGCGCGCGCGCGTGCTGTTGCAACCCTAAACCAACCCTAACCCTATGCGCTGCAGCTTATGCATTCGTGCGCTCTCGGTTCCCAGGTGAGGAGTTCGGCACATGGCAGCACCCTGTCGTCTCACACGTCTGGCCACAGGCCTCTGCAGGGACGCAAGCAGGCGCATGACGACTCGTCGCTGCAGCACACGCAGCGCTTGCGCGACGTTGCGGTAGCGCACGCAGGCCGCTCACAGCGCCGGGCGCATCACAGACCGGCGCCGGCCATCCCTTCGCGCGCCATGCTGCAGGGCTGCCCAAGCCGTCGTGCCAGCCCTCTGCCACACTTGGCGTCGCCGCACCATGGCGGTCCTTGCTGAGCGTGGCCAACCGCTGTGTGCCCGCACCAGACGCGACTGGCCAACCGATGCATGCCCGCACCGTATAGGAAAAAAATCGAGATAGGGTTAGGGTAGGGTAGGGGCAATTTAGGGCGCCGCACCGTACGGCACCTTGGTGAGCGTGGACGACCAGAATGTGGCCTCGATCGGCGCGAACGCGAGGTAGAACAGCGCGCAGACCCACAGCGGTTTCTTCCAGACCGTCAGCAGTACGAGCGTCATGAGGTGCGTCGTGAGCAGCATGTCCGCCAGCACCGCTACGCCTGCGCGACCGCGTGTGTCGTTTGTGTTGAGGGTCTTATGGTAATAGGGTTAGAAAAGCCCTATACCCTGCGTCGCGGCTGGCGCCTGGAGCAGCAGTTCAGCAGCTCGCGGCCCTGGCGCCCCAGCTCTTGCAAGCCGAGCTTGTGTCATGGCGACGCACTGCCCGGGCATGTTGGCCCCTTCTGCCTGGCGACCCCGGGCTACCACCAAGCCAACGCACAATGGCGCGCCGCCCTGCTGCAGGCGGGCGCGCGGGGCGGCACCGTAGGCGGCGCCCAGGTTGTCGGTGGTCCTGAAGATGCAGATCACCATGATGCAGAGTGCATAGAGCGCATAGTTGACCACCGGGATATACACCTGCCGCGCGCGATAATATCCACCCTAACCTAGGTCGATGCACGCTGCGCGTGACCCCGACATGGCAGCTGATGATGATGATGAAGGCCCTTTGGGTGCGCGCGCCTTTCGGCGCACCCAGGGCGTATCTGGTTACAGCCTGTTTCAGCCAACTAGGGCTGTTTGATGTAGCTGTGTTCCGGGACAGAGCCGGCGCGCCCGGCGTGCCAAGGACACCGGAGCATGCCAGGCTTGACAAGAGCACCAGGACACATACCCTCGCAGGCGTGAGGCGCGGCCGGAGCGCGCAGTTGCGCTCCCGCTGCGGGCGATTGGCTGCGGCGTGCAGGTTTAGGGTCAGAGTCACACCTGGCCCTGGCGCTCGCGCGACGTGTGGTGCACGTGGAAGCGCGGGAAGAAGCCCTGCGCGATGGCCTGGTACGTGATCTGGAACACGGCGGAGATGAGCGACTGCGACGCGACGACCGTCGCCGCGAACGCGACCACAAACATCGGCCAGAACAGGCCCGGGCCGCCCGGCAGCGCCTTCCAGAACGTGCCGTCCTGCGGCGCGGCCTCCACGCTGTCCGGCACGCCCAGCAGGTACGCGCCTGCCGCCGCGCGCCCGGGGTTTCATGGGGTAGGGTTAGGGTAGGGCGCGCTGGAGCCACGATGACCCCCCATGGCTTCATGACCTGCTTTTGTCTTTGGGGGTCGGCAGGTTGGTTGTTCATGGAGCCTGGCCCCAACTACGGCCCTGCCTGGGAGCGGAGCGCTACAGCGAGCAGGAGCCGTGCACCTCCCACAGAGGCAAGGAGCGAGCTGGAGAGCGCAGCAAGGAAGGCTGCTGGCCGTGAGCGGGCGCACCCTGCCCGAGGTAGGATGCGAGGATGCACGGGTACACCATGGCCATGGTGCTGACCTGCAGGGAGACGCGGTTGAAGTGCCCCATATCCGCGAACAGGGCCTCGGCGCCTGCCGCACGCGCCGCCGTCACGACATGCCCGAGCGGCAGCAGGATGCCAGCTGCGGCAGCAGGGCATTCGGCTGGGGCGGCAATACCACACCTGAGCACCTGCATGCATGCTTTGCTCAGAGACACAATGCTGGCAAACAAGCGCACTGCGGGCCAGGTTCCGTGCTTGTTAGGAGCGTGACCCGACGAGATGCGCTCGCCTATTGACCCAGCGACAGAGGCGCGCTCTGAGGCGCGCGCTCACCACGTTTGCATCCCACAGCCCCGGCCTCGCGGCGCAGCGCCGCGCGCGCCTGGCGCGCGCGGGCGCAGCGCGCACCCGTGATGCAGAGCACGATGGACCCGAGCAGCCGCCAGCCGCCCTGGCCCTCGCGCACCAGGAACAGGACCCAGTAGTGCGGGCTGACCGCGCGCAGGATGGTCCAGTCCCAGCGCACTATGTTGTACAGGCCCACGCCTGCGCGCCGCGCGGGCTCTTGCGCGGCCGCATGCTGCAAGCTCATTGTCCAGTTGCCGCTGCCTGCCCATGCCGTGCATGCATGCATTTCTGTGGCTGACGTTAATGTCCGGGATTAAGCGCTCGGATTGGTGACATGAAGTGTAGCAAAGATCAGTGTATGGCATGCAGTGCCATTTTGTGGGTGGCTGCAGGCGCACGCGGCGGCGCACCGCAGATGAAGAGGCACCAAGTGAAGAGGACGGGCGAGAACAGGTAGCCGATGGCGCCGGTCCCAAACTGCTGCACCAGGAAGAGCAGCGTGATGACCGCGCAGGACAAGCCGACGATCAGGGCTGCGAGCGCGCAATAACCTAAAAGTTTATTGTGTAACATAACTTAGCAGGGCTGGGGCAGGCAGGCAAACTAATAAGGCATGGAAAGAAATACCGTGACACTATGTGGACAGAAACTGACTCAAGGTGAGCTGCTTTTCTTTGTTTGCGCAGCACAGCCACTCTCAAAACACGGCACTTACTGTGCAACAGTGCAGAGCAATCCCTGCTGGTGCGCGTGTACAGGTGCAGATGCCTGGTGCGTGCTGCTTGGCCTACTGCCATACTGCTGCCACCAACCAGCGGCGCAGGTCAGCGCAGCGCGGCGCGCGCGCACGCTGGCCCTTCTGCAGGCTGGGGTTGCCGGGCACGGCCACCGCCAGGCCCTCGATCGACGACAGGACCGAGATTGACGGGGTAAGCACGCCGTCGCCGGCGATCATGCCCACGCCGACGACCACCAGCGTGCGCAGCGCGACCTGCATGCGCTTGCCCTGCGCGCGGCAGCGGGCACGCCATCGGCGCGGCGCGGCACGGGCGCCGGGCGCGCCCGGTGCCGCTTCCGCGCGTGCTATCGTGACGTTCATTCAGACTCGACGGCATGCATGCGGCATGACGATGCATGCAGGCGGCAGTGCTAGCGGCGCACCATGCAAGCGCATTCAGATTAACCCAGCGTGCAGGAGCATCCGCAGCCTAGCCATAATTGAACGCACGGCTATGAGGCGCTGCCGCCAGTCGTGCTGCGCAGTGCCGCTGGTGCGCGCGGACGCGCTCAGCGCCGCGGGCGCCGATGGGCCGAAGCGCGCCGCCCACACGCCCCGGCCCTGGCCGGCGTCCTGGCCGGGCGCCTGGACAGGGCCACTGGCGCCGCCGCCGCCGCGCGCGCGCTGCCGCGGCCCGCGCGGGGACGCCGCGGCCGCGCTGGTGCGCACGGGCCCCGTGCTGTACTGCTTGAGCAGCCGGTCCAGCGCGGCGGTGCGGCCGCCCGTGCCCAGGCCCGCCTGGCGCTTGAGCAGCGAGTACAGCGCAAACGCGCCGCCTGCGCGCGCGCCGCCTTTGCTGACGGCTGCGTCTGTGCCGCGTCCATGCCACACGGCCCATGAAATGTGCGGCCGTGCGCTCATGCCGTTCCAGTTCACATGCCTATGCCTTGACCATGTCACGTGGCTCCAGGGGTGCTGGGGCGCATGCTCACTCTTTCCTAAAGCGCATATCTGGGCCATGCCCGGACTAGATGGCTCAGGGAGGGCTCAGACGCATGCTGATTTGTTCTGTACATCCTACCTACTGCTCGACACAGAGCTCACAAGGAGCCCTGCAGGGGCTTGGTCGCGCCGTGTGCTGCTGTGCCACACCCTCGCGGCCTGCATGGTTCCGGGGCATGCACGCGCATGCGCCGCAGCAACATGCGGCCAACCCCACAGGACCGGTGCCCGGCAGCGCGTGTCCGCTCGGCGCACCCTGGCCGTTGTCGTCGGCGTGCAGCATCACGAATGTATACTTGATCACCTGCGCCGGCAGCCGCGCTGTATGACGCTGGGTTTGGATGGTGCATAGTGTGAGCCAGACCCTAATCCCTACAAGCGGGGAGGCCGCGGCGCCCACCAGGAGCCATGTGAGGATCCAAACAATCATTGAGGTGGCGCCGAGGACGGACTCCCTCGATGGCCGCGGCGCGGCCTCCGTGCCATAGAACACCACCGAGTAGAGGTAGAGCGGCGAGCCCGCTATGTCGCCTGCGCGGCCAGGACTGCATCCGTGTGAGTGTCTGAAAATTAGCCTGACAAAGAGCTGTATCTGCAACGCACTACTCTGCTGGTCGCGGCTGGTAGTAGGCAGAATATGGGAGGCGCATGCAGGTCGCGGACTGATGCAGGCACCAGACACAGACTGCACCACACATCATGATGTACCACATCTGTAGTGCAGAGGGCGCACGTAGCGCAAGCATGCGCGCCGCCGGCCTGGGTCCGCACCGTAAACTGCTCCCAAGGCGGCCAGGGACAGCCGCAGGATGTCCCACAGCTTCCCCTACGCCACAGCGCATGCAGGACGTCAGCCCGCACCGCAGCGGTAGCCCATCTGCCCCGGGAGCCGCTCGCAAAGAGTGCACCGCCAGTGGCGGCGCACACTTCAGCCGCTGAGAGCCAACGCTGTCAGTGACGGGACAGCCAGGGGCCGCACCTGCGTCGGGTGCGGCTGGCGGCCTGTCAAGTCCGCGTCGGCCGCCCACGTCTTGCTGCCAACGCGGTCGAGCACGCGGCGCCCGTGGGGCGGCGGCCGGCCGCCCGCGCCGCCGCCAGCGCGCGCCGGCGGGCAGGCGTCCCGCTTGCGGGGCGACAGCGGCGCCGCCGGTGGCGCACCCGCCTCCACGTCCCGCTCTGGCGGCATCTGGGGCAGCCCCAGGGCACCGGAGGAGCACGGCGCGCTGCGCGCAGACTGCTGCAGGCAACAGCCGCTGCCGCACTGCGCGCAGGCACACCAAGCGGGTGCAGCTTGAGCGGGTGCAGCTCAACAGAGTGCCTGGCACAGGACGGTGGAGCTGCCTGCTTGCACACTACTTTGGCTGTGCTGACAGAACGTGCGCACGCCGCTTGCACTGCCGCATAGCGAGAAAAAGATAGGTGTAACTCATGACAGTGCCAGAGAGCTATCACAGCTTCAGAAAAGTGACTTAGCGACGACTGCACCGGCAGTTGCGCTAGCTCCCGAGCCAACAAATGGGAGCTTGATGATGTGCCCAGTCCCGTCCGCCTTCAGATTTTCTTGTACGTATACCGCACATGGCGCCGGCTCAACCAAAAACGCTTGCCAGCCTGAAGAACACTTGGGCAGTACCTGCGGAAACTCGAGTTGCAAACTCGAGACCTAGGGTCATCTTGCAGAGCAGGCCTTGTGCAGGCCTACAGGCATAATCCTGCTCTCCGCTCGAAGGAGCTGATCGAAGAACACAGTCTACAGATCGAGCCCAGTAGTACCTGTCTGCCTTGCCTCGCCAGCCAGCGCGATGGGCGCGGGCCACAGTCGCAACCTGTACGAGGCTGCGGCTGCCAATGAGCTGGACAGGGCCCGCCACTTTATGAAGGAGGACAAGAAAGCTGTGACGCAGGCTGACAAGGTGTGCAGAGCTTCCCTGCTCCTGAGGTGTCCCTCCTGCAGGCGCCCTGCTGACTCCCTCAGCCTTTGCTTGTGGTCCTCAACGTCTGTCAGGACGCACTTGACATCCCCACTTGGACCCTCAGGCTGGCAGCCTGTGCGTGCGGGCAAGGCGTGCGCGTCATCACATTCTGTCCCCAGACCGGCACACTTGACTGCCTGTGCTCGCTGCAGGACGGCTGGACGCCCCTGCACTTTGCAGCGTACGGTGGCAGGTGAGATGCTCACCATGCAGCGCAGCCTGCTTGTGAAATATGCTGCTGTGCTGCTGCACGCGTGCGGGTAGCTGCGGCGCCTAGCTTGCCTTTTTGGTGCTGCAAGGTGCAGTGTAGTTCACAGCCTCTATGGTGCTGCAAGGTGTGGTGTAGTTCACAGCCTCTTTGGTGCTGCAAGGTGTGGTGTACTTCTCAGCCTCTAGAGTGTAAAGCAATAGGAGTGCCTTTTGCACCGGCAGCCTGGACGTTCTGCGGGAGCTGCTCGCCGCGGGTGCCGACATACAGGCCGGCGACACGGGCGGCCGCAGCCCGCTGCACCTGGCTGCGCTGCAGGTGACGCCCGGCGCTGCCTGGGGTAGGGAGGCTACTGCTTTTGCACGTGCAGCAGCACTTTGACACGGGGGCTCGCTGCGCTGCTGGTGGCCGCTGCCGTAGGTCCGACCGTGTCGTATGGGTAATCAATGGTAACACAGGCGCAGTCTAAGTTGTTGCGGCTTGACGTGGATGCAGCCTCCCTCGAGCTCTTCCAGCAGGGTGAAAAAATATAGGCACCTTTGCAGCACAACGTGCCCGCCATGGCCGTTCCTGGGGCGTCTGCCAGGGGCAGCGCGCACCAGCGGACTTGTTTGGGTGACAGTCTTCAAGTTATAACAGGGTCCTTGCATGTCCACCGTAGGTTTGAGCGTCGTGTGTACCTTGTGTGCCCGGGCGTGGTCAAGGCGTGGTCAGCCACGGGACCTCCTTTTCTCATGAGGAGTGCATGGGCTGGCTCGTTGCTGGCACATAGTATAGCAGGCTTGATGCGTGGCCGGCCCTCACTGGCTGCGCTGTAGGTATACCATCAAGCCGACGGCAGGGCAGCGCGCGGCGCCGCCGCAGAGCGGAGGCTGCGCAGCACGGCTGACGCTCGGCGCGCGGCGCAGGGCAAGTCGGAGGCTGTGTCGGCGCTGCTGGCAGCGGGCGCGGCCGTGGACGCGCCCGACAGCCACAAGATGACGCCCCTGCACAAGGCCGCTGTGCAGGCAAGCTACTCCCACTAAAGCCTCTGCTTTAGTGGGTACTTGCAGGGCCTTGTAGGTTTCCTCACTGGCGTGAGCAGGGTGACGCCCCTGCACAAGGACACAAAATGCAGTGCACACGTTGTTTGGCCCCATCGCTATGGGCAGCCTCCACGCCGGGGCTGCTGTCAGTGGGCAGTGCGCTGTGTTAATAGCACAGCATGCTGCTCACCTGGGGAGACATGGCACGCACCATGTTGCTGTGTTTCCCGCATCATGATGTGCTCGCATGTGCTTGGCGTGCCAGCAGGTGATGCATGGTGCGCACCTGCTCACTGGCCATGGGCGCACGGGGCCCGCTCGCGTGCTGCATGTGGGATGCATGTCCCACAAGTGAGTTTCACACAGGGCCCATGTGCCTTGCATGAAGCTCGTGAGCGCCCCAGAGCAACCCCCCCGCCCCGAAAGCGACGCCTCGGGTGCGCGCGACGCGCAGGGCAACGCGGACACGGCGCGCCTGCTGCTGGATGCGGGCGCCGGCGTCAACGCCAACCTGACCGACGGGTCCACGCCGCTCGCGCTCGCCGCCTGGAAGGGGCACACCGAGGCCGTGCGCCTGCTGCTGGCGCGCGGCGCCAACTTCCGGGCGCGCCGCGCCCCGGGGTGCCCCGGGGCCTGCATGCGCTGCATGTGGGGCCTGACAGGCGCTCGCTCAGGTGTAGGGTAGGTTAGGGCCGGCGTAGGCCCGCAAGGTCCTGATGCGAATGCAGCGGGCGCACACGCCAGCGATGTGCCGGATACCTTGTCAAGGTTTTGTTTGCGGCCTGGCACACCCCTGACACAGGTTGTGACACTGCGCCCGCCGCACGCGCTTTCTCTATCAAGACTGCCACCCGTGACGCTTCTGACAAGTGCCGTGCGGACCATGGCATGCGTCTGTCCGTGCAGAGTTGTAAGTGCTTTGCCGCATGCATTTCATTGCTCAGCCAAGCAATTCTGACGCAGGGGCTTTGATCTGGGCGCAGGCAGTCAAGAACGACGGGCAGACCGCCATGCACGAGGTGCCGGCCCTGCCTTAGCATTATCAACAGCCCCATCTTATAGAGCGCGCTCTTGGATGCTAAAAGAGGCTCACTCAGCATGTCGAGTGTCATGAGTTCTGGTCGCAAGGCTTGGCTGTCAGGCGGTTGCTGTCAAGGTGCGCGCAAGCACGCGGCCCGCCTCGTTGCGCCGCCGCTGACGCCGAGCGGCGCGCGCGTCAGGCGGCCGAGGCGGGCAGGACGGAGGTGGTGAAGGCGCTGCTGGAGGCGGGCGCCAGCCCCCAGGCGCAGGACGAGGTGCTCGCGGGCCCCCTCTGCCGGGCCTGAGCCACAGGGGCTCTCGGCCATCGGTGCTGCCGCTCTGTGTCACAGGCGGGCGGAGCTCCATGCATAAGCGTGCACACACGGCTGTGAGGAGTGCTGGCCAACCCTCCCGCCTGTGTAAGAGGCCGAGGTCCACTTTACGGACGCAGCCCCGACTTTGCTGATCGCGCGTTGTCGGCGCGCCGGAGGCGCGGTGCCGCGCGCCGGGATAGCGCCGCGCTGACGGGGCGCGGCGCGTGGCCGCGCCAGGATGGCTACACGCCGGCCATGGTGGCCAGCAAGGCGGGCCACCCGGAGCTGGCAGCGGTCATCGCGGGCGGCAAGCCCGAGCGCGCGGGCGAGGAGCGCCGCAACTGGCGCGTGCCGCCCACGCCCGCGCCCTCGCTGGACATGCAGCTCCCGGACTTCTCGGGCGCGCAGCGTTCGGTGCGCATCACGGCCCCTGCCTGACCTGCGGGGGCGGGCTGCCTGGCGTCGATTGCAGAGCGGGGTGTCCTGATGGCGGGCGTCGGCAAGCTGGCAACCCCATGCGCATAAGGAATGGGGAGACTGGGGCGCGCTTGTTCCGCAATGGTGCTGGAGGGGGCAGTCGCGCAGCTTTGCTTGGCAGGCACAGCCAGCCCGTACAGGGGCCCTACCGTGTCTTGCAGGGTCCCACAGCAGGCTGCTGCAAGGCGGGCAGCGGGGACCACCCCGGGCGGCGCCCTCAAAGCACGGGGCGTGCGCCGGTCAGCGCGGGTCCTCCAAGACAGGCAGGGGGCCGGGCGTGCCTCGCTCGCCACAAGCACGCTGCAGGCCAGTGAGCAGCGCAACTCAGCAAGGGTTTTTCTCGCGGCGCAGAGCAATCTGGCTGCGCCGTCGGCGCCGCCGCTGCCGCTGCCGCAGTCGCAGCGCGCGCCGACCTGGGAGGCGCTGCCGGTCGCCTACCCGGCCGTCTACCGCCCGCAGGGACCGGCCGGCGCGCAGGGCGCCCCGGCACCGGCACAGGCAAGGCCCCGCCAAGCGTCGGCCGTGTGTCCCTGTGCTGCGGGCGCGACACGAGGCGCAGAAGGGCGTTGCAGAGGGCTTGCGGGGGCTGTCGCCGTGGGCAGGCCCGCTGATGTACGTGGTGCCTGCTGACAACGTGACTCGGCACATGTCGAGCAAAAACTTTGTTGCTATCGGTTTCATGGGCTATTGGTTCTCCATGCGGCACCATGGGCTGTTGTGAGGGAATCCTAACCCTGACCCTAGGTGCGGCGCAGGCGCCAGCCTCCGCGAATGCGAGCTGGTGGGCGGAGCACCTGGGCGACGATGCGAAGGGCGGCACGGCCACGCGGGCGACGCCGGTGTCGGCGACGCCCGCGCTGCACTCGCACCCCGTTTCGGAGCCCGGCCCCCGCCCCGCCGGCGGCCGCATGAGCGACGCGGAGCTGCAGCGCGCCACCGCCGCGTGGAACCTGGGCGGTGCGCGCCGGCCTGCAGGGTCTGCGCGGGCCGCAAACCCTTGCACACATTTCTGGTGCTGGCGCATGCGGCGGCTTGCAAGCTGGCGGCTGCAGGCGCCGATGCACAGGACGTCCTAGCACGCCTGCAAGCTAGTGGGAGGCTCCCGCTGCGTGTGACGGCAGTGCTGATGCAAGCGGCCTCCGGCTGTGCGGCGCCTTGGGGCCACATCCATCTCTGCCTGGGCACGTGTGCGCTCAGGACAGCTGGCAGCTTGGCGCTCAATCATGTGACAGGCCTGGTCCGGCAGGCAGCAGTTGCCTGCAAAGAGCGTTCAGCAGGGAATTGAATATGCATAAAGAGCAAGTGACACATTGGCGCACGGCGCAGGCCCGCCGAGCGGCGAGGGCAGCGCAGCCAAGAAGGCCGGGCCGCTCGACTCGCGCGAGAACTTCGAGGCGAACCTGCTGAAGCAGGCGCGCCTGCGTTTGGCAGGGGCGGCGTGACCCTTAGGTTTGCCTGCTTTCATGGCGCAGCACTGCAGTGCGCCACAGAGTGCGCCCCAGGCGTGCCTGGGCGCCTGCATGTGCTAGCTGAATGTCCCTGTGCGCCTGAGGCTGTGCGTTGCGTATCTGGGAGCGCACGCGCGCGCCGGCGCTGCATGCTGCATGTGGCCCACGCCGTGCTTGCGCCTATTTCTCCATGGCTGTGCTTTCCCAGGTCTTGCAGACCTGGGTGTGCTTGCACTGCCCATTTTCTGGTAGGCACTGGGCTGTTGCCCCACCACAACCGCCGCCATGCCAGCGGCCTCGCATGCCCGACCATCGCCGTGTGCTGGGCAGGCGCAAGGCCTGTGGAAGCGCCTGCACGGCCAGAACCCCGACGCGGACAAGCCTGCGGAGGCGCGCTCGGGTGGCGTCAAGGACGGCCCAGGCCAGCACCGCTACACGCTGGTGCGTTCCCACAGCTGCAGACCCGCCTTTGATTTGCGTCTGTGGTAGTTGCGCAGCAGTGCTGTGTGCTTGCATGCGCTCCGCCAACGCATCGGTGTGGTAGCCAGCCTGTGCGCGGCCGGGCGCTGGCGGCGCCAAGCTGGACGGCCAGCGGCGCTGCACTTTGACGCGCCCACATGCCGCATCTCGCGTTCGTGCGCATGCCTGGTATCCTGCGCGCTCCCCTGCTCAGCACCTGCCTGCTCCTCTGCTCAGCACCAGAACGGAGTGTCAGGGTAGAGAATGAGTGTCGGGTGCTGGGCGTGTAGGACCCCTACGAAGACGATGACGACTACGAGCTGAAGCCCTCCGAGGGCAAGGCCGACAACGGGCGGGTGCGGCTGCGCCGCGTTGATTTGAAATTAGGGGTTGTCTGCCCAGGGAGGCGTGGCTGTGGCTCGGCCAGGCCTGGATGGATGCTGCGTGCAAGCAATCGGAGCCTGCCCAGCGTTGTGAGGCTGCTCATCATGCATGGGAGGCTGAGGAGCGGCGCAACTGAGCCCTCACGCGCGCAGTCATCGTGCGTCAAAGCACTCTGGTCGCCCATCTGCCTGCGAATGCGGTCTTGTCGTCCAGGCTCATTTGAGGGTGCAAGTCATAGGCAAAGACCAGACCCATTCCGTTGCGGTGGACGGTGGGCCCAGTGCGGCGCGCGCTGGCGGAGCTGGAGCTCGCCACCAGCACGCCTAGCGGTCCCGGAGGCTGCAAAGGCTGGCAGTGCTGGCACTGACAGGTTTTTTCCTGTATCCCCAGCTGCGGACAGTGGTTGCGGGCCATAACGTCCGGCTGTTGCGGCGCGGTGGCCGATAGGGCGGGCGCAGGCGGATAGGGTATTTACCCTACCCTCCCTTATGCAGGCGGAGGGCATGGTGCGGCGCAAGCTGGCGGAGCTGGAGCTGGACGTGGACCGCCAGCAGGGCTGGGCGCGCGGTGGCACCAAGGGCCAGGTGCGCGCCCCGGTGCAGGGGTGAGGGTTTGGCGGAGCTCGTGCTGCCGGGGCCGGGCGAGCTTGCAGGGCAACACTGTGCGGGGTACGCACTCTGCGGGCTTGGGATTCTGCTTGACCGTGAAGGCCCGCTCGCATGAGAGGCACTCCGGACCTCTGTGGACCTCTGTCCATTCGCCTGGGAGAAGCGGCGCCGTGCGCTCGGCTCATGCTACAGCACGTGCGGAGCGTCGATGTCGGCCGAACGGCAGTCCTAAATGACACGGCCTGCGCGCACGCAGGCGGCGCAGGCGCAGGAGCAGGCGGCGCGGCTGCGCGCGCAGGAGGCGCAGCTGGCGGCCATGCGGCGGCAGCTGGAGGCAATGCAGGCGCGCTTTGAAACCCTGGACAAAACCCTGCTTTGCCCAAACAGCGTAACACAAGTCCTGTGTGGTTTTGTCCTCTGCATGTGCGGCGGCACCCGAAGCAGTGTAGGCGCGGCTGCCGAGCAGTGTGACCCATGCAGCATGTCGCTCGCGACATGCAACGCTCTCTCCTTCCGTGTACACCAGCTGCATGGGTGGCACATGCATGGCTGTGCAGTGGTGTCTTGCGTTTCCGTGCCTGAGGCGCTCCACGCGTCAGATTGTCTGCTTTCCACCATCCCCGTAGAATACACCTACAATGTATACTGCAAAGGGTGCTGACCGGGCTTCCGGCCTGGCATAGGCTGTGGGCAAGGGCACGGTGATGCAGCGCGCGCGGGACGGCCACGCGCCTGTAGAGTACATCTGCCCCATCACGCAGGCGCGCGCCCCAAGGTCCACGTCTGCCCTTGCAATGACTGCAGAGCAACAGCCGCCGGCCTTGGTGGGAGCTCGGGCTGAAGAAAGCAGCAAGCAGTGTTGTTGCGTTGCAAAGGCATTGCCTGAAATGAACGCGATAGTCGTGTTCTGGCCCTTGCAGCAGCACTGAAGAGCACATGTATAATCTTGAAGACGATCTTCATTCTGGGGTTCTTTGACGAGCGACCGCCGCCTCAAGTGATGACGGGACACTGTGTTCCAAGGCAACTGACGCGGATGGGCTGTGCTGCAGGAGGTGATGAGCGACCCTACCATAGCATCCGACGGTGAGGCCCTGTTCGCTGAGTCCATCATGGCAAGCATTGCATGCCACCAATGCAGTGACAGCCAGGTCGCGAGTCCAGTGCCGGGTTGCACGTAGTGTGGTGTAAGTGTGCATTGGCACGGCCTAGCTACATGTATAGTAAAGGTAGAAATGAGGTGGAGCCGAGAGCATTGTATGGTCGTTGCTGGGCTGTATCTGGCCATGGGCCATCACCTGCTGTCCCCGTGTTCATGCCATATAACATAACGAGCACGCCCGCCATTCCTCAACCCCGAAACAGAATGTGTGCTGCTCTGCAGGCTTCACATACGAGCGGAGTGCCATCATGCAGGCATGCGCCCGGGCTCCTCCTGTGTTGAACCAGTCCTTGCCTGCAAGCTGCCAACCGCCTTGCAGCACCTAGAATGGCTTGCTGCGTAGCTGCAGGGTGTCCGTGGCAGCAGGTGCTGACCCCCTGGTGGCATGCGCGCAGTGGCTGCAGCTGGGCCACGCGACGTCGCCGATGACCAACCAGCCAATGCCTCACCCGACGCTCACGCCCAACCGCGCGCTCAAGTCTGCTATCATGCAGTGGAAGGGCCGCTGATGCGCCGCCCGGCAGCCTGGCTGTGTGGCGGTCGGAGGTTCAAAGAGCGACCACGTGCTGAAGAGAGTGATTTTGTGTTGGAGAGCTGTTTCATACATACATAATGCAGAGGTCTGGGGCGGCTTTTGTGCACAACAGCATCAAGTAGGAAAAGAACTCTTTTCCGTTGCAAAGGGTATGCTAGCTTAATATAGACGTGTGTGATGGGTCTTTCTTGCATTGGCCAGCCTGAAGCTCGCTGGCGTGCGTCAGGCTGAGGGGAAAGCACAGTGTTTCACCTTTGCTGACAAACTAGCACGCTGCTCGATTCAGCACGTTTTCCGAAGAAGTAGAAGCAAGTGTGTTGGAGCTGCATAATTGTGGTTGGCAGCTGTAAATACCAGCAGCAGCGGAGCGAGAGAGTATCAGTTATCTTGCTCTCCTGTTCACAAGCACAATCATATTCATGCCTTTGCCGGCAATGGACTATGAAAGACTTACTTCTAGAGGCGTGTCAGCTGAACAGCGGACCAGATGTTGCGTGCGCTGCACACCTGCACCTAATGACTATACAACGGCTAAGCACTTTTGCACAAAAGCTAGACAGCTATGTAGCGCCCGCATGACCTCACTGGCAGGGCAGACATGACCTATTGGCACGCATGCGGATGCCCCTCAGCGCACAACGTACACGCGTGCTGCATGGGAGACAGCATGGTGGAAATGACATGGGCATGCAACGCAGGCACGTACTTCAACAAGCCTCTACTTGCTGAGGTTGGTTGACCAAAGTGCGTCAAGTTAGCGCGAAGTGAAAACACACAGCATGGCGGCAGCACACAGCAAGGCGGGAGTCTTGATGGGAGGCCCAGGAGAAAAATCAAGTTCATGCCAAGTGAAAATACACAGCAAGACGGGAACACACAGCAAGGCAGGGGCACACAGCAAGGCGGGGAACTCGAGCGCAGGAAGAACAAAGTCTTCCTGTGTCACACAAGGGCCCTTGCTCAGGCACTAGCTACGCAAAGCACTGTGAGGTGCAGCCTCACTTCTAAGCGAAATGCAGAAATTCATGCAATATCCAGGCAGCTTGAGGACGATCTGCATATGCCCTGAGCGCAGGCTGTGACATATACTATCTACGTGCTCAGCGCCTGCACTACCTGCCCCTCTTCCAGCCCTTCAGGATCCTGCTGAGCGGCCGGAAGCCCTTGCGCTGGACGACAGGCGCGCCAGACAGGTACGACACGGGCTCGCAGTCCGCGCAGTACGTGTCAAAGATCTCCGCCTCGCGCAGAGCCGCAACGCTGTCTGCTTGCAGCACGGCAAAGGCGACGTCGCGCACGTGGCGGTCCGCTTTCACCTGCATGGTGCAGCGCAGCTATACCACCCCTCCTGTCAAGGATATAAGCGACCAGGGGTGCCAGAGCATAGGCTGTGAGCCTGCGCGCACCGCCGCCTCAGAGTCTGTCGCCAGCTTCTCGCTCCAGCCGCGCACCTCCATAATCACAGCAGGGATCTTGCCTGTAAAAGTTTCAGCTTGTCTCAGCGCCCTGCTGCAAGCTCCTTTTCAAACACACATCTGGATGCTGCAGTAGGGATTAGTCCTGACACGCTGTACAGCGTCACTGTCTGCAGTGGCAGCACCAAGTGGTACAAGACCAGCGAAGCGCCACCTCGGTCATATATCTTCTTCTCGTGTTCAATGATGGCCGGGTCCTCGTCATTCATCTGCGCTCCAAAGCCGCTGGCTGAGAGTGACGTCCTTAGGCCCCGGCGCATGAATATCAGCCAGGAACTGCGCGCAGCGCCCAGACGGGCACGTCCCGAGCGCAACATGGGGACGGAAGCGCTTTGGTGCACTGGGGTTTTGTCATACAAAGATGACCAATGTTGTCAGAATCAATCCGTGTGCACCACAAATCTGTGCCTCTGCAAATCTCGGGCAAGGCTTAGCCTTGTCGCGAGGTGCAGTTTCTCACCCTACCCTAGCTCACCTCGACGCACCGCGCCCATCCACGGGCAGCGCCAGGAGCCGCCACCACGGGAACGGCCGAGATATGCCTGCAAAGGCATACCGCCTATCCATTTCTGTACTTGTATGAGAGCTTGGCACCCGCGCCCTGCGTGTTTGTGTTGTCACGCGTGTCATCAGACAAGATAGCGTATTATACTGTGCACCCCAAGCAGGCTGAGGAGCGTCCAACGTTTGTAACCCAATCGTGGAAAGTCATGCATTTGCCCAAAAAATAGGGGCAACACCATGCCGGTCTTCTTGCCATATGATCAGGGGACCGCGCAGCGGGCCAAGTCTGCTGCTGAGGCGTGGGCCACGCTAAAAAGCGTGTATGCTGCGCAGAGCACTGCGCGGCAGATGCAGCTCAAACAGGAGATGAACCTGCTGGTCAAGGGCCCCGGGGAGACACTGACAGAGTACATCACGCGCGCGACAGACCTGCGCGACCAGCTGCTGTCGGCCGGCTATGAAGTTCGCGAGGTTGAGGTGGTGTTGTCTGTGCTCAATGGGCTGCCAGAGAACTACGCATTGATCAGGACTGTGCTCGAGCAGAAGCAGGATTTGCGCCTGTGCTCGAGCAGAAGCAGGATCTGCGCCTGCTCGAGCACAGTCCTGATCATTGGGTAGTTCTCTGGCAGCCCATTGAGCACAGACAACACCACCTCAACCTCGCGAACTTCATGGCCGGCCGACAGCACGCAGGTCTGTCGCGCGCGTGATGTACTCCCCGGGGCCCTTTAAACGCCTTGATAAAAAAGAGGACCCTACTTTCGCTTTGCAAGTTGCAAAGCGCTTCATGGAGCGCAGGCTTTTATTTGTGCTATACTCTGCAGATCTAGCTAGGAAGCAAGGAGCACGCAAGCCCTGCGCAAGCCCATGAGTGATGGTTTCCGCCCTGCACGGCGTCCTGCTCGAGTGGTGCGCCGCGTGACACTTGAGCATTTATTGTTCCAAGGCTTCATGCTGCTCCCCATAGTGCAAGGAATCTTCTGTCCAAGCAGCATCAGTGTGCGTGGCTGCGAAGCAGATATAACACACCGCTTGCGGCGGCACCCCGCAGTGACGAGCCGACGCGCGAGTTCATCGTGAGCCTGAACGAGGCCAAGCCGACTGCTGAGAAGTTTATAATCTACGACCTGGACGACACGCGCCTGTTCGTGCAGCCGACGGTGGTGGAGTGGCTAGAGCAGCGCCTCAAGGAGTTTGGCGAGGAAAACACCTACCAGCCTCCGGCCAAGAGCTGAGCAAGCGCCGGCAGGCGCGCACACGGCATAGCACACTAGAGGTAGTGTTGTCAGGGAGATGACGAGTGCGACCAGCTTGTTGCGCCTCGGGTTTGACACGACTCTGTCTGCCTTCGCGCGAGGCTCGCCACACCGCACTCTCTGCGGCAGGCGGCTAGGGACGAGCAGAGATGGCGAGCACCGCAGACCAAGAAGCAGAGCAGCACGATGACGGCCGCGTCCACTCCCATATCAACGGCCAAGCTGAGTCGCCTGTGACGATGGAGACCGCCAGCGAAAGCGGTGGCGCGGCAGAGTTCAGTTCTGCCGGCCACCGCCAGAGCGCCGGCAGCGGCCACGCGGAGCTGCCCCAGAGCAGCGCGCCCGCCGGCGAGGCCGCCGGCGGCGGCCCGGCCGAGCGCCGCGGCGGGCCCGAGGACGTGGGCGCCGCGCTGGCGGCGTTCCGCGCGGCGCAGGAGCGGCGCGCGCGGCAGCACGCCGCGTTTGGCGCCGGCTTCCAGGGCTACCTGCGCATGCGCGACGAGGCGGCGTTCCGGTGCGGCGGGCGCGGCGTCGGGGGCGCACGCGCCGCCCCGCACTGGCGCGGCCGATCGGGTGCTGCCCTGTGTGGCCTGGAGCTGGCAAGGCGATGAGTGCGCCGGCGGTGAGGCAGAGCAGACAGGTGAGGACCGCAGGGAAGCAGCCGTCTGAGGCGGGATGCAGCGGAAGTCTGAGGCCGGATGCAGCGGGCAGGCAGCTGATGGCGGAGACGACGGCCGAGTTCCAGGCGGTCAACGGCGTCGTGCGCGGCCTGGAGGCCGGCCTGGCGGGGCGGCTGCGCCGGCCGGACCTGGCGGCGCTGCTGCGCGCCAGCCAGGACGGCGAGCGCGATGTGCTCCGCTTCACGCTCGTGCTGCAGTCGTGCTGCGCGCCTGGCGGGTCCTAATCGTGGCCCGGCGCCGCTGTGCCGAGTCGCCTACGCGGCCGCGCTCAGCGCGTGCGTGCTTGAGCTCTGCGGGCCAGCGGCCTCGCCGTGCACAGCGCTGGCGCGTGGCTGCCTGCCCAGCACCCAATGCATCAGCATGCAGGCGCTGGCCTGCCGCTCTGTGGCAGCACATCTAGCCTTGTGCATTTTCGTTTTAATCTCCATCTCTGTGGCAATGAGGCTGTCTGCCCTACTTTCACCCCGTACCCTAACCCTATCACTGTGGCAGTGATGTCCCGTGCCAAAACCTGCGCAGGCGCTGAAGAAGGCGTCCGCCGATGGCGGCTTCAGCTGGCAGCGGCCCGAGCCGCTCGGGCACGCGCTCGCGGGCGCGCCAGCCAGCGGTGCGCTCCTCTTAGCTCGTGCCGCACCGCCTCTGGGTGTGTGCGCTGCGCGCGCCATGCGCTCTGTGCTTGCGCGGTGAGTGGCGGTGGCGCGCTAAGGTACCACCGGGCCCAGGCTGCTGGGGTCCTCGTTTGCTTGCCAGCTTCTCTGCTAGTGTAGGGCCGGGTAAGGGCGGGGTAGGCAACCCTGTCCTGGCACCATGCTGTGCAGAGTGTGCCGCGGTGCACATGGGGAGCACCCAGGGCGCAGCGTCAAGGCGGGCGTGCGAGCCGCGCCGCGTGTGACCTGCACTTCTGTGGCGCTGTTCCCAAGTCACCGGGGTCACGCATGCGCAGAGCAAGTCGAGGGCTTGGACCCTGGCGACGCGGCCGCCGGCGCGTCGCGGTGCTGCGCGCGCGCGCCCGAGCCGACGCAGGCGGAGTATCAGGCGGCGGTCGCTGAGGCCATGCAGGCGCGCCTGCTTAACACTGTTATTCAGTGCTCCTGTAGGGACAGGGTGGCAGCGGTCAGACAATGCTGGTGCAGTGCTTGGGCTTGGCCGCGGCGAGGAGTTGCCTGCTGCGGGCCGCCAGGCCCTGGAGGCGGCCGCGGCGGCTGTGGCTGAGGCTGCGGAGGAGCTGCGCTACGAAGCGGCGGACCTGGGAGGGGAGGGGTAGCCAGGCACGCGGCTCGCCGGCCGCTTGCCGGGCGGTGTGCCCGGTGTGCGCTGCCAGCGGCAGCAGAGCGTGCAATGATGCTGTGCAGGAGTGGCGGCCGGTGTAACTGGGCATATCCCCTCTCGTCACCGCACTCCCCTGACAGCATGCCAGCCAGGAGAGCGTGCATGCTTGTGCTAGCGTGCATCCTTACAGCCAGACGTACCAGCTTTCATCTGAACACGCGCGCTTCCACCACGCACCACTCTCTCCTCTCTGTCGATCACGCTCGCTCACTCCCGCGCTCCCAGGCGCCTCCCACCGCTGGGCAGGTGCATTCGGCTGCACTACAGGCCGGCTGCGCCCCCGGCAACTGGAGACCGCGGCGGCGCGGCTGCCAGGGCCATGCGCGCGACAAATAGGAACTCCAGCACGTACTCCGCAATCACCAGCACGTGCATCACCTAGGCCGCCGCAGAGCACAAGGGTCAGGGTAGGGTTTCCCACGGCAGGCTTACATCAAAGCACATAAAAACAATGGGTAGGTTGCAACCTTGCACACAAGCGCCAGAAAAGTGCGCCGCATCCACGAGCACACACAGGCGCGACTACAGCACGAGGGCATGGGCACACGCATGGTTAGCTCACTTTGTGTCACGCGTCTGTTGGAGGCCGGGCGGTGCAAGGTCGCGGAAGGCGGCGCGCCGCCGGGCCGCGCGCCTGGTGGCTCTGCCCGACCAGGTCGTAGCGGCCGGGGTGCCAGCGCTCGGGCACGTGCTGCGAGGTCACGTACGCGCTCAGGCCCAGGCAGGCGGCCACGCCGGCCAGCGCCTCGCCGGCCGCGCCCACGCCGCCCGCCGCCGCCTCACGCGCCGCCTGCCATGCCAGCGGCGCGGTGTAGCCTGCGCACGGCGCGCACCGGGCGCCGAGCTGTGATACGGCTTATGGTTTGGATAGAGCAGCGACTGCGGGCGTAACCGCTCTGGCTTGAACTCGCATTGCACGGTGCAAGGTGCGGGGGCGCAGAGCGTGGGCCCACACGCAGCAGACAGGGCTGGACTGGGCGACCGCACGCCTCGGCGCAGGCAGCGGCGTCACAGTCACGCAGGCGCGCGGCCTGCAGAGCGCTGCGCAGCCTAGGATGGCGCAGCGCCTGGTCAGCACATCGCTGCTTGCAGCGGCGTGGCGCGGACGCAGGCAGATGGGCGCGCCTAGGATGATGCAGCCGACGTCCCAGACGAGCTGCCGGCGCGGGATCTCGCGCACGCGCCGGTACACGACGGCGGACGCGACGCAGTAGATGTAGTCCAGCGCGAGCGCGAGCAGGTAGCTCGCAAACAGCAGCGGCTGCCCTTCGAACACAAACCAGGCCATCGCCGCGCCGCGCGGCACTGCGCGCCGCGCTGGGGCTCAGCTGCGTCGGAGCTCACTGGCGCGCGCGAGGCCGGCTAGCACCATGCGGTGCCCAAGCGCCCACTGCATGCCACCCAGGGCTGCCCGCAGGGTGCAGAGCGCCAGGCGCTGGCAAGCGGCCACGCAGCCAGCCAAACTGGCACATGCAAGGCCGGGCGACCACCGCGCGCCGCCGAGCTCCCCGCTAGGTGCCACCCAGGGCTGCCCGCAGAGGGCAGAGTGCCCAGGCGCTAGCGGGCAGTCCGGACACGCCGGCACAATGCTCACAGTTTGCGGCGCCACGGGCCAGGCCGGGAGCGGCGGCGGGCCCCGCGCCGGCGCAGGTGAAGATGAGGACCACGTCCAGCATGCGCCAGAACGCGCGCGCGGCGTCCGACACGCCGATGAAGCACGAGCACGCGATGGACGCGGGGTTGTGCAGCAGCGCCGAGAGGTAGAAGAGCGTGAAGGGCGCGGCGCCGTGCGGCAGGCGCGCCCTGCGCCGCTTCCCGCTCTGCCGCTTACTGTGTTGTACCCGTGCAGCGGGTTTTCATTAGGTGCGGAGGCGGGTATGCAGACACAGACCAGGTTTGGCACGCGGGGCAAGCGGCAGCGGACTGAAATGTGTAGCCGCTACGCCTGCTGGCAGTGTGTGAGGAGTGCTAGAGCTGCTGGGGCACAGGGGCTGCGTGGCTGCTGGTGGAGCACTTACTGTGTCCTATGGGCAGGAGCTCACCAACAGGCTGGTTGTGGTCGTCCAGACGTGTCATTGTGTGGGTTCCAAAGTGTAGCAGGCGGCGCTGTTGTCTGGGTTCCAAAGTGCGGCAGGCGGCGCTGGTAGCTCAAGCTTGGCAGGCAGCGCAACGCTCGAAGGCAGCACAAGCAGTCCAGCCTGCAGATGGGGAGACCGCCGGCACACGGCGGGCAGTGAGCGGGAGGCCGCACATGCTGTAGGCGTACAGGCATGTGATGAAGAGCAGGCCGCTGAGAGTTGTCCAGGCATTGAGCGTCTCGTTGTTGAGCTCAAACAGCGTGCGCTGCGCCGCCTCTGCATATGAGCCACCTGCGGCCGTCAGGCAGATCTCGCTGCATCTTGTTTCTTAGACCAGGGAAAAGAACACCTGCATGCTGTTGAGCCGCAGCAAGAGCTTGCGCTGCTCACCCACAAGGTACCCGGTGAGGATGAAGTCTCGCCGAACGTACGCAGGCGCCTGGGCCCTGTCCAACAGGCGCGCCCGCTCCGTGGTCGCGACCACGGCCGTACGCCCCAGTCCAAGCGCTGCATGACCCAGTGTGGCGCTTGTCCAGGGCTTGGGAGTCCAGATCGTGTTGCTTTCGCTATTAAGGTGTTCTGACTGCTGTGTTGTTGCCCCATGCGAGTGAGAAAACTTCCCCATCAGCCCGCTTAAACAGGCCCGCCTGGACGAGCCTGTTCTTCGCCAGCTGGGATGGTCCATCGGAGAATTCCCAGACGCATAGTTTTCACGCTTGGTGGCTGCTACACTTCAACGTTGTATTGGAATAAGCTACCGTCCCCTTTCAGCTGTTTGCACGCGGCGACCAACGCACCAGGCGCTCTTCATCGCTGAAGCTGCCCTGCCCAGCATGAGCGGTTCGGCTGCGCCTGTTGGCGAGGTGCCTGCCAACGCCAACGCAGGCAAGCTGTGCTCTCCACTTGCATGTTTTACATCACCCGGGTCGTCCGCGCGCTGTCAAGTCACCCTTGTTTTGCTCTGCGTGAGTACACGTGCGTTCATTAACAGCGGCAGAGTGCATAGAAGGCAGAGCAAGCAGGCCGGCGAGGCTGCTCCAAACCGGCTACCACTGCTTCAGCCGGGGCTACCTCTGAAGAGGCATGGCTTGGCTGCGGCGCGCAGAGTGCGTGGGCACGCAGAGCGAGCAGGCCGGCAAGGCGGCCGCGTGCGCGGGCTGCCCCAACCAGGCCGCCTGCGCGACCGCGCCCAAGGGCGCTGACCCGGACCTGGCCGCGATCTCGGAGCGCCTGGCCGGCGTGCGCCACAAGGTGCTGGTGCTGTCCGGCAAGGGCGGCGTCGGCAAGAGCACGCTGTCCACGCAGCTCGCGTTCGCGCTGGCGGCCGCCGGCAAGGAGGCGCGCGCCGTCGGCTTGCGTACAGGTGGTGCAGCTGTGGCGGCGGCCCCCGCCGTAGCTGTGCCGCTGCTGTGAATATGACACGACGCTATGCGCGTGCCGCACGGCAAAGCCGGCGTCAACGGCGGCACGCTCTCCGCGCGGCGCACGCTCGTGCCGGCGGCCGGCTCGCCTGTCTGTGCCCGCCGCCTCCTGTGCCAGCCGTTGTGGACCTCTTGCGACGGCGCGCACGCGTCTGCTGTGCACTTTCGGGTCGGCGGGGTCCGCCGAGCGCTGGTCGGCACCGATCGAGGCGCAGTGCAGGCGCGCCTGGCGCGCGGACGGCGTGCGCGGCGGCGGCGGCGGCGGCGGCGTGGGCGCGACCGCGGACGCGCGCGCGCAGGTGGGCCTGCTGGACATTGACATCTGCGGGCCCAGCGTGCCCAAGCTGGTCGGCCTGGAGGGCGAGGAGATCCACCGCAGCAACGCGGGCTGGTCGCCGGTGTACGTGGAGGACAACCTGGCGGTCATGTCGATCGGCTTCCTGCTGCCCAACCCGGACGACGCGGTCATCTGGCGCGGCCCGCGCAAGAACGGCCTCATCAAGCAGTTCCTCAAGGCGCGCGCTGCGGGGGGGGCGGCCGGGGGTTGTGCGGGTAGGTCCAGGGGTGGGCGTCGCCTGGCGCCTTGCTCGTGTGGGTGCGTGGCTGGCACACCAACGGTCAGGCCCAGCGGGCTCCCGCTGCCCTAAACTGACAATGCGGCGGCCGGCGCGGCCGGCGCACCAACACCCATGCAGCAGCTCTTCAAGCGCGCGGCCTGACGTCAGAGGCGTTGTCAGGGAGGAACGCTGTGGGCTACGTGTGCTTATGGCGAAAGCTCCCTGCTGCATGTCCTGTGGCCTGCCCGTTCCACCCAAATGCACGTTCTGATCACCACATGAATTGCTGCCGCAAGGGCTGGTAGCTGAGAAAAGTTTAGGGTATGGCCGGCGGCCGAGACCCTGAGGCCGCCGCCGCTGCGCAGGACGTCGTCTGGGGCACCCTGGACGTGCTGGTGGTGGACGCGCCGCCGGGCGCAAGCTGAAGGAAGGTCAGGGTAGGGCCGGCAGTTTGACACCCTGAGGCCGCCGCCGCCGCGCAGGACGTTGTCTGGGGCCCGCTCGACGTGCTGGTGGTGGACGCGCCGCCGGGCACGAGCGACGAGCACATCAGCATCGCGCAGTTCCTGCGCGCGTCGGGCGTGGACGGCGCGCTCGTGGTCACCACGCCGCAGGAGGTCTCGCTGATCGACGTGCGCAAGGAGCTGAACTTCTGCAAGAAGGTGCCGCGCCCACGCGCGGCGCCCTGGCACTCCCGCCTCGAGCACCCTCTGCCAAAGCGACTGCCTGGAATTGGTGACTACGCGCGATGTGGAGCTCGTCACAAGTGTGAGTGGCGGCCGCCAGTGCGTGCGCCCTGCACGGAACATGCAAGCGCTGCATCCTGCGGCACAACGAGCCCGGGCCTCGTTCTCTTGTCGCCGCGCACGCCTCACACCGCGCGGGCCCGCCTGGGTGCTTGCAGCAGGGCCGTGCTTGCTAAACACAACCCTGACCCAAACCGTACGCCCTGCTGACGCCCCTTTAGGTGGGCCTGCGCGTGCTGGGCGTCGTGGAGAACATGGCCGGGCTGGTCGTGCCCGCGCGCGCGCTGCGCTTCACCGCGCCGGACGGCCGCGGCGGCTCGAATGACATGACGGCGGCCGCCACGGCTGCGCTCGCCGCGGTCGCGCCCGGGCTGGTGGCGACCGCAGACGTGTTTGCGGCCACGGGCGGCGGCGCGGAGCGGGCGCGCCCCCGTCCGCCTGGGCATGAGGGTGCATTACTCTTCATAGCGACGTTATGTGCACCCGAATGCAGGGATAGATCAGGGTGTGGTAGGCCGAGGTGGCTGCAAACGAGTCGACGGCGAGTGTGCTCTGTCGTCATGGGTACTCTGGCTGCACACGGGCTTGAGCGCAGCGGGGTGCGTGCATAGTGCAGATGCGTGGTCTGCTGCTCGCGGCTGCTGTTGCGCTGCTGGGGCCGGGTGTGCTCTATTGCCACGCGTTGGCCTAGGCAGGGCGGCCAGCCAGCAGACGCTGCCGGCAGCGTGGTTGCGCGTCCCGGCTGCATGCCAGCAAAGTGTGTTGCACCGCATCTCATCTGGAGCGCGAGCGCGCTGCATAGGGTAGCATCAGGGTAGGGTATCACAACAGCGCGCAGCGCGGCGCAGATGGCGGCCGACATGGGCGTGCCGTTCCTGGGCCGCGTGCCGCTGGACCCCGCACTGGGCCTGGCGGCCGAGGCGGGCCGCTCGGCGTTCGCGGACGGCGCCGCCACGCTGCCCAGCACGCCCGCGCTGGCGGCGCTGGTGGCGCGCCTGCTGCTGGCCATCGGCGAGGGCAGCGCACGTGCGCGGGCCCCACCTGGCCGTGTGCACTTTGTGAGACAGCCCTGTCCATAGGTGTGGGGCGCCGCGGGTGAGGATAGCTGCGCTGCCCCGGCCAGCCCCCGTTTGTCGCCTGCTTACACATGGGCCGCTGCAAGGGCACTGCCACCTGACTCCTCACGATGTCCGTGCACTTGCCGTGCGGCCAGGTGTTGCAAGCGTCTGTAGGCCTGAGGCTGCTGCTCTCCTGCCTGCCTGTCAAGGGCCGTGCTTGCGCGCCGCGTGGACACCGCAGCGCATGTCCGGCAGATGTGCAGCGCAGCCCTCTGACGCGGGTGCGCGCGTCCTGCACAGCTGCGCCGAATGCCGCTGCGGGCGCTGCTGAGGAGCGCAGCCATGACGGAAGCAGCGCTGCTGAGGCGCGCGGCGCTGGCGGTTCGGGGAGCGGCGCCGCGGGCGGGCATGGCAGCGGTATGCCAGGCGCATGGGCAAGTTCTGGCAGCCAAGTGGCAGAGGGAACGGCGTTTGGGGCGGTGCCAAAGCAGAGCCTCTCAAACGGAGCCGCTGGTGCAAGCTCTCGGCAGGCGCCACTTGGCAACGGAGCAGCTGCATATGGGCTGGGCTGACAAAGTTGTGTTTGAATCTGCTGTTGCATCACCATGAGGGCCTGTGGCTGCGATGTGCACGCCATTGCCATTGCAATGTTGTAACGCGTGATGATGCATGCGGCTTGGCCTGCCGACGGATTTAATAAATTAAACGCTGGCTGGCATAACCAGCTCGCTTGACAATTCTACTTTGTGCAAACATCTACACCTTGCCTAACATCGCAACACAGTACACTCCGACACATCCTGATGAGGACCCCAGCCAGCCGCTAACAATGCACAGATGCTGGTCGACGCGTGGCGGCTCTGGCACCCTGCCTGCGGGCCATGCGAGCGCTCACTTCACAGCGTACGTCTCCTCCAGGTAGTCGATGATGGCCTTGGACTCAAAGGAGGCCACGCCTGTGTTGCTGTCCTCCATGTACGGCACCTGGGCCCCCACACACTCTAGCGCTCGCATGCAAGCAGCGCAACTGCCGCGCACTCGACCGCCAACTGCCGTTTGGCGGAGGCCGCTGCAGGCACGAGCTCCAGGCATTACGTGACAGCACAGCAGCCTGGAGGTTGGAGACCATGTGTGCCCTCATATCTGAGAAGTGCATGCCCAGCGTGCAGCACTGCGTGCGCGCCGAGCATCTGCACAACACTTCGCGCCGAGCATTTACACAGAATTTCGACGCATGCTGATGAGCGCTGCCAGCACAAGGCAATGGCGCAACGGCGGGCCGGGCGGCGCGCCTGGAAGGTGTCCCACTTCTCGCGCATCGTGATGCGCTTGGGCGAGTTCCGCGCGACGCTGTGGTACACGTGCGGCAGCTCCAGCTCCGTCAGCACCTGAGCGGGGCGCACGCCCGTGACCACAGCGCTCGCCTGCGACTTGGCCGCGGCCTCCTCCTCAAGGCACATCGCAGAGTGCGTGCATGCGCGGAGAGAATCAGCAGCATGAAACACACAGACGAGCGGCAGCACAGTGCAGCAGCACCGCGCCGCATCGCAGGCCAAACAGGGTTCCGGCAAGCTACCTTTCTGTTTGAGGGGACATAAAGCAATTTACACAGAGTTGGGCAGCACCTCGCGCGCCAGCTTGACAAAGGGCGACGCCTCATACCCTGCGCGCACGATGGCACACCACGTCGGGCACTTGCAAAGCTCTACAGATCGGCCCGATTATGTCAGTGCCCACATGCAAGCTCGCCCCAAGCCAGGCCACAACCTGATGTACCCACAGAAACCAACCTACCCTGAAACCACAAGTGCCAACAAGAGGATTATGTCTCCTCGGACAAAGTGATGGCACCCATGGGATGAAGCCCAACAACTGGCAAAGTGGTAGAAAAGCATGCATGCGCTCACCCCAGATGTCTATCGGCTTATCGGGCAGCTTGGACTTGCGGTAGCTCGTCCCGCGGCCGCCGCGCGCCAGCGTGCCCAGCCCGATGGTGATCGCGGTCAGCGGTCCCAGCTTCAGCAGCAGGGGCACCTGCGCGGATGACAGTAGCATGACTATCATGCTCCAGCCCAGATCACGTCTTAATGAACTGCGCCACCGTTCAGCAGCAGCATCAACACTTCATTACAGCTCCCAGCCCGGATGCCTTGTGCTGCTTATCAGGGCCACAGCATACCACAATACACCACAATTGGTGTGGGTGCGTACGCAAAATTGCACGGCTCACATTGATGTTGGTGATTGCTGTGCTTTCATGCTAGAAATGCACACATGCTAGCCACAGGTCTCTTCATAATCGCTCAAGTTTGGCGCACATTGCCATCGCCGTACTCGTTGAAAAGGTACTGGATGATGGCATCGCTCTCCAGCAGCTCCCTGAGCACCCCAACACATTCAGACAGGTAGGGTTGGGTAGGTGTAAGCTCCTTCCACAGTTGTCACAATACAAGCCGCACTGGATGCAAGCCGCAGAGTGGACATGGACGCAGAACAGGCGACAGGTACGCCTGTCAATCTTTGCTGTGCATGTGATCAGCCGCACCTGTTGTTGTTGTTGGGGTCGATCATAAAGGGGAACTGCTGCTTGCCGCTCATGGCAATGGCCTGTTGCGCGCGCACGAAACAATTTGACAACATTTAAATAGGAAGGTAGGTATGTAGTTCAAAAAGCCTCCTTACTCTCTGCACCGAGCTCTCACCCTGTACAAAAAAAATACTCAACCATTCCACAGTATGCGTTTAAAAGTACTGTGTACATGCACACCTTGGGGCGCCATGTCGGCCCGCCCTTGGGACACGGATAGTACAGGATGTCGATGTCGAGGATGGACGCAGCCTCGCGCACCTGCGATAGAACTCAAGAGAGCTCGTTGCTCAACGCTCAGGCATGCGCGTCCTTATGGGGCATAGAGACAACATGGGGCATAGCCCTCAAATATTTGTAGGGCTTACCTTGCGGCAGAATGGGCAGCCGTCAAACTCTGCTCAAAGACCACACACAGGAGCGGATCAGCACAAGGAGCAGCATCTGAATTCAACGATACGGTAAATACCATACCATGAAAGGAAACGGCAGCATAGGGCACACCGGCACGCCCCGCCTCAGTGAGAGCAGCACAAACCAACATTAAGAAAAAGAGAGATTAGCATGGGAGCCCACCGTAGACGATGATGGGCTGCTCGGGTCGCTTCCTGAACTCTGAAAGCTTGCCGGACACAAAAGCGCCCGAACCCGCGCGCAGGAGAGGGTAGAGGCCTGCTCCGGCAACCTGCACCGCACAACACAATGCCACAGCTGTCTGCCGTCCTCTGCTACAGAACAACCAGCCTGCACCAGTGCAGCCGGCAAAAGAAGTAGGGGCGCACGGCTATGCTCTCGCCGGGCGCCACTTTGTACGTCCCTCCACCCTTTGTCTTGAGGTTGTACTTCTCCTGTGTTGCCCCGCTGTTGGTCTGCACCACAGAAGCACTGCTATATTAGTTACACCTTTGAATACTCTGAGCTGCCAGTGACACTGGTTCGTTGTAGTCTGGCACGCTGTTCTCCGCCATGCTTCTCCATTTTGCCAAGTGGCCTGGGCGCAAAAGCAAAAGTGAACGTGACACTACCTTCTCTTCTCTACCCTCTTCACCGTTCTGCTCTTCGCAAATATAAAATAGCCATCTTGCATTCTAGCATGATGAGTGAGCAGCAGCAATCAACCCATACAAAGTGCACACTAGCATAAATAGCAAGCAAAAAGCATGAGGGGTTTATTGAAAACTGACGTGCGAGCTGCTTCAGAGCGCAGAGGTTGCTATGGGCTACAACCACAAGCGGTAGGCAGCGTGTGGCCTAGATTGAGCATCAGCAGGCTTGCTACATGATCGCGCAGCACATGGTGACATAGGGGCACCCCAGACAGCACACCTGCGCCACAGTGGCCATCCTAAAGGTCCGCGCCACAGGCCGAGGGAGCACTGCAGTACGTGTGGCAAACAGTGCGGCAGAGGAAGGAAGAGTGGTTCTGGTCAACATTGCAAGGCAAAGGAGTCGTTTTATGCGTCTTTAGATGTGCAGGTGCTTCAGACGCATGACAGGCTTCCACGGAGTGCGCACACCCTGCCCTACTCTTGGACCAGTGGCGATTCTCTTCGACTTACCTTTCCTGTTACTGCCAACATGTCGCCCGTTGCATAGCAAGCACTGGACAACCAGGGGGTCGAACGTTGCACGTTCTTTTTAGATTGAGATACCTCGCGCTTTCAGTGAAGTCTTGAGTTGCCGCCGTGTGAATCTGTGCGGCCCAGGTAGCTGAGGCCTCAGATTCAAGCCTTCAATACAATCTATATTGCCTTGCGTGAGCTGTTTGGCACCTTAAACAGTGCCCCCTCATGATGCACATGTGAAAGTTGGCTCAGTACTTTTGCATGGAGCAGTCCACACGTCCAGCAGGCCATTCTCACATGGCGACCTCTCCAGCATGCGCTTTGCGCCAGGTGAGCGTGCAGATGCTTGGCCAGATCCTGACAGATCACGACATTGCCACTATCCTGACGGACCACGTCTACAAATATTTCACTAGAGGGACGGCTACCCTGCCTAGCTGACCCAAAAGAAAGCATGCGACCCCAACCAATAACTCATATGAGGAGGCCCAGTAACCGCTGCCTCATGGGTAGTAAGCGGGCGCCCCCCAGTGCTCCCACGCCTTGCGCAGCACGACACACACTGTTAGACACCGCACGACTGTTGCAGCTCCTGCGACTATGGCAAGTGGCTGACGAAGCACAAATTGACGTGCAGATAGCACCATGCAGACGCACCTTGCCAACTTCCGGGAAGTAACCAGCAGCGCGCGGCCTGCGACCACCCCAAGCTCTTATCAACATGCAGTCATTCAGAACCTGCCTTACAGGCTCCCATCGTCTGCGTCTCACCGCGTGCATGGCCACACACAGTGCACGCACGGTGCTTGCCTGGCATCAGCTTGCAGAAGCTAAGCACAGTGATTTTCAAGCAGCATATCAAGATCTCAAGCAGAAGTGCGTGGTAGGCATGGTACAAATTTCATGCATGATTGGACGGGGGATCTACGGCAAGGTCCAGCGCTGCGTCCAGCGCCCCACCAACACAGCGCCCGGGCGGGCATGCCGCAGACCGGAGCGCGGGCGGCAGGTAGAGCGCCGGGTCGATGGTGGCCGGCGGCGAGCTGGCCGCCAGCAGCAGCGGCGCCTCCGTCTCGCCGCTGTGGAAGCGCCGCGCCACATAGCTGCGCCCCGCCCCCACTGCATCAGCGGGCTGGGAAGAACGGCAGTGACTCGCTGACAGGTCAGAGTGACCCCCGATCTCATCCTGCTCACGTGTACGCGCCAAGAGTAGCAACAGTGCCCAGAAGCAGTGCAGGTCTGCAGCTTTGGCATGCAGTGCGCAGCACAGTGATGGGCGTGGGCCGATGCGAACTGCAGGACATCAAAGCCGCTCTTTGTGTTTGCTGCAAAGCTGGCGTGCAGGCACCCCGGGACCCCCACCTACCGCGTCACTGACACCTGTACTTGGTGCAGACATGAGGCCGCACCTATTGAAGTGCCACAAGATGAGCGGGATGGTGAGGATCAGGCTGCCGCCCTGCTCCCAGACGCCAGATCAGAGCGCGACCTGCAGTGCCGCGCGCCCACCAAGCCGACACAGGGGCGCCAGATGCACAGTGCTGACAGTGTCTCGCGCCTCAGCATCACAGGCAGCAGTGCCGCCGGCTCCCACTGGCGCCACTGTTGCTAGCAAGGCCGGTGCTGCACAGGCGTTGACAGCATCACCCTTCCACGGACGACCGGCCTGGTCGCCAAGGATGGGAGGGAGCGCGCAGCTGACAGGGGCAGACAAACAAGGGAGCAGACACGCCCGCGGAGCCCCGGCCTGGGCCAGGCGCGCAGGGGCCGGGCCTGGTAGAACGCCTTGTTGGTGAGGAACACGCAGCCTGCGCGCGCGCCCGCGGCCGCCGACTCGGGAGCGGAGCGGGTGCGAGGCATGCGCATGCATCGAGCGCCGGCCGCAGGGGCGGCGCACCCGTGAACACGCCGAAGATGAAGAAGCACCAGACGAGCGCCTGGCAGACGTGCCGCCAGATCTGCCGCAGGCGCCGGGGCTCCTCAGCGGGGCCCAGGCGCCAGGGTGCCGCCGTGCTCGAGCCAGGCTGCACACAAAACAAGAAGCCCCGACATGAAACAGGCAGGGCCTGACATGACAGGGTACAGGGTGCGCGCCACGCCGCCGCTCTCCCAGCTGCGCTCGTTGATGTACAGGATGGTATACCGCCACAGCACCCAGTTGAACAGCATCCTGCGTGAGCGGCGCGCTGTCAGCCTCTGCGCGCGCGCGCACAGCGGCGCACTGCGCAGCCCCTGGACATTCACAATGTCGTTGCCAGCAGTGGGCTGCACTGCAGAGAGGCCATCAGGCCATCAGGCGGTTCCTCGTTCCAGGCCGCGCGCATCACAGCCCCCGGGGGGGGCGGGCGGGGCGCGCCACAGCAGAGTGAACGGCAGGATGACGGGCGCGACGGCCGCAAACGCCAGCGCCATGACCCAGATCTGCATGAGGTTGCCTGCGCGGCGCCGCCCCCGACTCGCCGTGGTGTCACGCCACATGCTTGGCCAGGACGCAGAAAGCGCGGGCGAGCTGCCGCGCGCGGGCGGGAGGGGGCCAGGGGCCGGGGCGGACCGCCCAGCTCCCGGCCCATGCGGATGTTGAAGTGCGGGTGCAGGTTCTCGAGCCGCTCCCGGCTCGTCCGCGGCCCTGTCGGAGCCAGGCGCAGCGCTGCATTGGAGCAGGCGCGCAGTGTCGGCCTCGGCCGTGCAGGGCGGCACCAGCCCAGGCGCCTCTCGGCCTTGCCACACCTTGGGGACAACTGCGGACAACCCAAGCACCACGCTACAAGAAGCATGCGGCCCCGTTTCTGGGCGAGCGCGCGGCCAAGCACAAGCGCCTGGCATGCGCGGCAGCACGGGTCGGCACAGCCGCTGGCGGGCGCGCAGGCACTGCGGCTGCGGCAGGCACGCGGGGCGTCGCACGCGGGG
>JAABUJ010000203.1_pt1 | contig 129580 bp, 129 predicted proteins | sample 5559131 | NCBI WGS metagenome assembly JAABUJ01 (sample SAMN10711875, study PRJNA513366) | rock metagenome | isolation source: Antarctica rocks | place: Antarctica: Victoria Land, Mt New Zealand nord | collected 2016-01-07 | reverse complement strand
GCGCGCAGCGCGGCGCCGGCGAGGCGCAGCTCGCGGCCGAGCGCGAGCGGCTGCTCGCCGAGCTCGCCGTGCGGGGCGAGGAGGCGGGTGCCGCGCGCGCCGCCGCCGCCGACGCGGCGGCGGCAGCACAGGCCGCGCGCGCCGGGCGGGAGGCCGCCGCGGCGGACGCGGCCGAGCAGCGCGCCGGCGCCGCGGCGAGCGCCGAGGACGCCGCCGCCGCGCGCGCCGCCCGCGATGCGGCGGGCGCCGAGCGCGACTCCGCGCTGGCCGAGCTGGAGGCAGCCGGCCGCGAGGCGGGCGCCTTGCGCGGCCAGCTGGCTGCCGCGGCGGCCGCGGCGGCCGCGGCCGCGGCCGCGCGGGACACGGCGCTACATGAGGCCACGGCGGCGGTGGCCGAGGCGCACGGCCTGCAGCGCGAGGCCGGCGCGGCCGCCGAGGCCACGGCCGCCGCGCGCGAGGAGCGTGACGCGCTGCGCGCGCGGGGCGCGGCGCTGCAGGCCGAGCTGCAGGCGCTGCGCCGGCGGGCAGACGGCGCGGCCGCCCAGGCGGCTGCTGCGAGCGCGGAGCGCGACGCCCTGCAGGCGGACCTGCGCGCCGCACGGCAGCGCCTGGACGCGGAGGCCTCGCGCGCGGCGCAGGCCGGCGCCGCGCTTGACGCGCTGGCGCCCGCGCGCGCCGACCTGGCGGCCGCGCAGGCGGCGGCCGCGGCGGCGCTGCGCGAGCGCGACGCGCTGCGGGCGGAGCGCGCCGCGCTGCAGGGCGAGGCGGCCGCGGCGCGGCGCGACGCGGCGCGGCTGCCCGCGCTCGCCGCGCAGGCGGCCGCGCTGGCCGCTCAGGCGGCCGAGCTGCGTACCGAGCGCGACGCTGCCGCGGGCGGCGCCGACGCGCTGCGCGCCGAGCTGGGCGCCGCACGTGGGGAGCTGGGGGCGCTGCGGGACGGGCTGGAGGCCGTGCGGGGCGAGCGGGACGCCGCGGCGGCGGCGGCGGCCGCCGCGCAGCGGCGAGCGAATGAGCTGGGCGCAGCGCTGGACCTGGAGCGGGGGCGCCCGGACAGCGAGCCGCTGGTGCAGCAGGTGCCGGCCCGATCCCTGTACCGCCGGTGTCTCCTGGCGAGGCTACCAGGCCGGCGCTGTCGTGCCTGCTGCCGGGCATGAGGGCAAGTAGGGCCTGGCCACATCACGGCGCGAAGTCTGCTTGTGGGGATGCGTGCGCGTGTGCTTGCACGGCAGCTCCCGCCCCGATTCAGCCTGCGCCCGCCGTGCGAGAGACCCGGGCGGTCCGCAACGCCGCATGGCTGCGGGTGACTGCCTTGCTGCGTCAGGGAGAGGCCGGCGCGCTTTGCCCGCGGGCCCCAGGCCATTCCCGCTGCGGCACGTGGCCGCCCTGCTCAACGACCTGTGCCCTGCGCAACGACCTAACTCTTAGCCGCGGCGGCAGGTGGCCGCCCTGCTCAACGAGCGCGGCGCGCTGCGTGAGCAGCTCGCGGCGCTGCGCAGGAGCGCCGCAGCGGACGCGGCGCCCGCCGACGCGCGGCCCGGCGCGGCCGCGCGGCTGCGCGCCTCGCCGGACCGCGCCGGCAGCCCGGAGGCCGCGCGGACGCCGCGCGCGCGCGCGGCGGAGCTGCGCGCCGCCGCCGCCGAGGCGCGCGGCCGCGACCTCGTCGCCGCGCTGGAGCATGAGCGCGAGCGCGCGGCGGCGGCGGCGGCCGCCGCGGCCGCGCAGGCGCGCGCGGCGCAGGCCGCGGCCGACGCGCGCGCGGAGGAGTTGCGCGCCGCGCTGGCCGCCTCGCAGGCGCGCGCCGCGCAGCTGCAGGCCACTCTGGCGGCCGCAGAGGCGACCGGAGGCTCAAGGAGCGGGAGCAGCGCGGGCCGGAGCGGCGGGCCGGGGGCTGCCGGACCTGCGCAGGCGGCGAGCGGGGCCGCAGCGCTGGCCTCAGCGGCAGCAGAGGCTGCTGCGCTGCGCGGCGAGCGGGACGGCCTGCGGCAGGAGCGCGATGCCCTGGCAGCGGCGCTGGCAGCGGCCAAGGCGCGGCGCGCTGATGCCGGCCCTGAGCTTGGCGCCGACCTTGCTGCGCTGCGCAAAGAGCGGGACGCGCTGCAGCGCGAGCGGGACGCGCTCTCGGCGGCGCTTGCGGCGGCCGAGGCGCGGCCCGCCGAGCCCGACCCAGAGCCCCGCCCCGACCCGGCCGCGCTGCAAGGCGAGCGGGACGCGCTGCGGCGCGAGCGCGACGCGCTGGCGGCGGCGCTGGCCGCGGCCGAGGCGCGGCCCGCCAGGCCCGGACCGGACCCTGCGGAGGACCCCGCCGCGCTGCGCGCCGAGCGCGACGCGCTGGCGGAGGCGCTCGCGGCCGCCGAGGCGCGCGCGGTGGACCTGGGCGCCGCGCTCGAGCGCGAGCTCTTCCGCGCGCCGGCGGGCGACAGCGACGCCGCGGTCGAGGCCGAGGCGCAGGCGGGCGCCCTTCCGCGCGCAGAGGCAGCTGTCTTCACATAGCGCGTGGCTGCACGCCGCTGCGCAACGCCGTGCAGGCAGTGCAGCATAACATGGGTGACAATCTGCTCGACGCTGATGCGAAGCGCGATCTGCTGCAGCCTCTGTGCATCGCCGGCGTCGTCATGCCGGCGTGGCAGCTTGCGGCCGCCCGCCGCCCTGCACCGGCACAGCAAGTGCGCAGCGGACCGCGCCGCCGCTGCTCCAGGCAGCGCCCCGCACACGCACTCGCGCGCGCGCAGGCGGCCGCGCTGCAAGAGGAGGCGGCGGAGCTGCGCGCGGCCCTGGCGGCCGCGGAGCGGCGGCAGCGCGAGCAGGCCGCGGCGGCCGAGCGGCGCGCCGCGCAGCTGCAGGCCGAGCTGGATGCGGCGCGGCGGGCCACGGCGGCGCCCCGGCCGCCCGCCAGGCCTGCAGCGGCGGTGCGCGCGCGCGGCCTGCTCTTCCTCACGCCCACATCAAGTGTCCAGCGGCCCGCCATGCACACAGCCTGCGGGTGTGGAAGCTGCCCATGCTGCCTTGTCGTGCTTCGCAGATGGGCACTGTTGCGAAGCGAGTACGTGCAAGCGTGGCGCGCGCGTACGCAAACATCGGACACCAGCACGGGCGCCGTGCGACAACCTACTGGGCACGGCTCAGGCGCTTCACGCGCGCTGCGTCGCAGGCCGGCGCGGAGGGCGTGGCGGAGCTCGTCGGGCCGGCGCCCAGCAGCAACGGGCACTCGGCCGACGGTGCGGCGCGCCATGCCGACCGCCTGTAATAGCGGCGTGCGGCAATGCCAGCTTGCAGGTGCTTTGCGTGTTGTCCACATGCTGAGGTTTGGCAGCACTATCCTGAATGTGTGGGTGGCTCGAGAGTGGGCGGCGACCGCTCGGCGACACGCCGAGCACAGCGGGCTCTTGCCCAGGAAGGCGTGGCTGCATCACAGCCCTCAAGGCCTCATGCACCCTCAGCTACTTGGTGTTGATGTAGCAAGTCTGATGTGTGGCGCGCGTCACCTGTGGGCAGGCGGCGGCGCGTACCTGGGCGACGCGCGCTGGGAGGCGCTGCGCACGCTCGGGGCCGCTGCCGGCTGGCTGGTCGCGCCAGACGAGGTACAGGCCCTTTTTTTGGTTCGACAGCCAAGTCTCTGCCTCGGCAGCCAGATCTGCCAAACACTCGCTCAAACCTGCGGCAAACCCGCCCGGAGGACTGCTGGGTCACCGCCGGCGCCAGGGCGTGCCACTCTGCATTGCAGGGCGTGCCACTCTGCATCCGCAGCGCCCGCCCTCAGCAGGGCAGGGCCCCGGCGAGGGGGCCTGCGGGCCCGAACGCGCGGCCGGCGCGGCGCGCGGCAGGTGGCGCTGGGGCGCGTGCTGGGCGAGGGCGCGTTCGGCGTCACGCGCGTGGGCACCTGGCGCGGCGGCGACGTGGCGGTCAAGGCGGTGCGCGTGGGCGCGCCCAGCGAGGCGACGTCCTTCCTGCGCGAGGTGGCCGCGCTGGCCGCGCTGCGGCACCCCAACATCGTCGGCTTCTACGGCGCGCCGCCGCCCGCGCGTGCCTGCGGGGCCCCTGTCTCGGGTCTTGGGGTTTGGGTAGGGTAGGCGGGACTGACGAGCTCCAGGCATTTGGGAGCGACTCGTGTGCCTGCCCGGAGAGGTGGCGGCTGCGACCTTGCACAGCAGGGGCGCCCCGGGGAAGCGCGGCGCCCGCACAGCGCGTCTGGGCAAGCGCGGCGCTGCTGGCGCGGGCTGCCTGCGCGGGGTGGAGAGCAGGCGCGCGCCGGGGGCAGCCGCAGCTGACGCGCGCGGCGCGCGGCAGGCGCGTGCCTGCAGCCGCCGGAGCACTGCTGGCTGCTGTGCGAGTTCCTGGGCGGCGGCACGCTCAGCGCGTGGCTGCACGGCGCGCGCCTGCAGGGCGGCAGGCGCGCCCCGGCCCGGCCGGGGGCGGAGCGTGGCCTGCTGTCGCCTGCGGCGGGCTGCCCCGCAGGCGGCCCCAAGCAGGGCGCATTGTGAGACGAGGCGTGCAGGGCGCCTCCGCAGCGCCCGGGTCGCGGGAACCATATACAAATGTGGATTCTGAGAGAAATTTCCAGCGGCGGAACCTGCGCCGGCGGTGCGCGATGCTGCACGCTGAGAAGGCGGCGGCCGCGCGCAGGGCGGCGCCGCGGCGAGCGCTGGCGGACAAGGTGCGCATGGCGCTGGGCGTCGCGCAGGGCATGCAGGCGCTGGAGGCCGCGCAGCCGCCCATCCTGCACCGCGACCTCAAGCCCAGGCGCGCGGCGCACCCCCGGTGCAAGCGCCCCACCCGGCACCTCGGGCCGCCAGTTGGGCGTGCCGCCGACGAGTGCTCAGGCGCCGGGCCTGCGCGTGTGGCGCCCGTGCTCCCTGCCTGTGCAGGCACGGCCGTCTCTGCCTGGCGGCACCTGCAGCAATTACGCAGGCCTGCCTGCACGAGGCTTTCTCCCAACGCGGGCATGAAGAGTACGCCGCATGTGTGCCTCCATGCAATGGCCAGCCCCACCCACCGCATCCATGCGCAGATGGGCCAGCGCGCGTTCGGCTGACGGGGCGTGCGGCGGTGCAGCAACGTGCTGCTGGACTCCTCCGGCGTGCCGCACGTCGCGGACATGGGCCTCGCGCGGCGCCTGACGCCCGCCAACGCAGCCTCCCTCACCGGCGAGACTGGTGCGCCCACTGTGCCAGGGTCAGCGCTTTGGCACGGGGGGTCATTGAAGCAGCACGCGAGGGCTGGCAAGGGCTCCAGTGGGCTGGGGGCGCCTCTGGATTATGCCGAGCCTGTGCACAGTGCAGCCCGGCGTCCCTGGTCTCCGGAGCTGCGCGTCGACGGGCCTCTCACCTGTCCCTGGGCCTGCGCGGCGCCAGGCACCTACTTCTACATGGCGCCGGAGATGATCCGCCACGAGCCGTACGACCAGAAGGCCGACGTGTATAGCTGGGGCGTGCTGCTGGCGGAGGTGCTCACGCAGCGGGCGCCGTACGAGGGCCTGTACCTGACGCCTGTCCAGGCGCGCCCGCCGCGCCCCAAGAGGGACCGGAGGCTGCCATGCTGCTGCCCTGAGGCGGCAGGCTGTAGATGCACTCGCGGCGCTTGCAAAAGCGCCGGACCCACCTGCATCACAGAGTAGGCCGTGCCACTCTGCTGCGTGCTCCAGTGTGCGAGTGGCCGCGCAAGCTGGCGCCCACCGCGCGCATGGCTCTCATCAGAGTTTGCCCAGCGCACGCTCACCCGGCGCGCGCCGCGCGCAGGCGGCGCTGGCGGTGGGCGACGACCAGCTGCGGCCGGTGCTGCCGCCGGACGCGCCGGCCGCGCTGGCCACGCTCGCGGCCGCCTGCTTCGAGCCGATGCCCGAGCACCGGCCGTCCTTCGCGCTCATCGCGCACCACATGCGCAAGGCGCGCTCCGCGCCCGGTGCCCCCGCTCGGCTGCGCGTTCGTGACGCTTACCGGCGCGCGCGCTCGCTGAGCGCCGCCCGCGCCCGGCGCGCAGCGCGCCGCCTGGTTCGGCGCTGCGGCGCCGCCCCCGGCTGCACCATGCAGCCAGCGTCTGAGCAGCGATGCCTGGCTCCGTGTCGAGCACAGCGGGCAACACTTGGACAAATAAACGCTGGGCAAGAGGGCATGCATGTTGCTCCATCGGCCTGAGACGCGGCGGCGCGCGGGCAGGCGCTGGCGGAGCTGGACGGTCAGGCGACGGCGGCGGCCGCCGCGCAGGGCCAGGAGAATTCATTCTGGGGCGTCGGCGGGCTGTTCGGCAAGGCGCGCCCTGGCGCCGCGCCGCTCGCGGCCGGCGTGGCGCAGTGCGGCACCGTCAAGAACTGAGCGTGAGGCGGCTCCTCGTGTACGGTGGGCACCGTCCGTAGAGACTGGGTGAGGCACTCCATAGCTTCTTTTGTAGAGATTGTAGATAGAGCCGGGCAAGCGCGTCCGCTGCTACAGCGGCAGCGCAAATGAACAGGCAGTGGGTTTTTTATCTGCTGCTCTGAACTGCGCCGGCACCATGCTGGAACCCCGAGTGTGCGTGTGTGTGCTCCTGGGCGCGGGCCCATGACCAGGGGCACAGGTCGTGAACCCCATTGTGTGCAAGTGGTCCAGCAGTGCTAAAGCCTGGTATGGCAACTGCACTGCCTGAGTGCTGAGCAGCGTGTTGCGTCTGCGGTCCCATGCAATGCTGACGTGAGGACGGGGGATGGCGCTTGATGAGGCCGCTGGCAGAAGCACTCGCTTGAAAAATCGAAACCGCACTTGCCAGCTCGTCACAGCAGCGAGGTGTGGAGCCCTTTGGGGAGCATAGCGGCCGCAAGCGCTTTCCATTTATTTGAGATGCAAGCGCAGCGCACTGCAATGCGCCTCAAAGAGGCGGTTCCGAGTGGAAACAGACGTGCATATGACCAGTGGCTCCTGTAATGCATTCTTTTATGCCTTTTTGGATAGACCCAGGTAGTTCCCAGGTAGGACAGGGCAGCCTGCACTTCACGCATTCCTTGCCAGGAATGCAGTCCAGCGCCTCACTGTTGGTTCTGTAGGCTCGCCTGGAGCCTTCTCTACGCAGAGCTTGCATTTGACATGCATGCTGCGGTGCTGCGAGTCACAGATGACCTCCAGTATGGCTAGATGATGCATCCACACTTACTGCACCATGTGACATGCCACCGTCACACAGCGTTTCAGGAGGTTGGTCATGCAGAAGTCGGGTATGTCCAGACAGGTCCAGACGTCACTCCAAGCACCGAGTCACACACACACCGCCTCAGCCGCCGCCGCCGCCACTATGCGACTCTGGCAAGCGGGCCAGCTCGTCCGCGATGTGCGCCTCCCAGCGACGGTGCTTGAGCTTGCGCAGGCTGGGCAGGAGCGCGATCTTGCACAGGTACACCTTGAGCTTGAGCAGCTCCCGGTCTGTCCCGCGCGTGCGGTGCGAGTGCCTGGCGTCGGGCGCGGCGGGCCGCTCAGAGCAGCGCAGCGTTGCACGCCTGCCTCTGTCATGCTCGCGCTTGGCGGCAGGCACTCCTCGACGTGGGAGCTATGGGCTCCTGGGCAGTGGATCAAGCTGCTCCTGCCCGACAAAGGCAGTGCTGCAGCGCATGAAGGGCAGCGCGCCTGTAGGGCCGGATGACCAGGCCGTTCTGCTTGTTGAATACGTAATTGCGCGCCAAGTCATCCAGCATCACCGTGTTGTGCTCGTTGTAGTTTTCCGGAAATTTTGCCCACAGCAGCGGCAGCGGCTTGCAGTCAAACAGCCCTGCGTAGGGCGGCACCGCCTCACCGCAAGTTTGTTTGCAGGCGGCGCATGAGCCATACACTGCATGCCACGAGCGCTTACAAAGTTCATGCGCTCCAGCGTTGCTCCAAGCGCGGCCTCGCGCGCAACCACCAGGCAAGCGGGACGCAGCAGCGCTGGGCGACAGGGCTCCGCACCGTACTTTTCTGTCTGGCATGTGACCATGGCCCTGTGGTCCAGGTAGCACGCCAGGCGGTAGGCCGGGTGCGTGGCGCAGCCCAGCTCACGCATCTTCACCTGCTCTGCGCACACGGCGTGCGTCGGCGCGCGCTCCTTTCCCTGACGTCAGGACAAGCACCACATGGCACTGAAGCGTCCAGACGCGGTCCCCATGCGCCGGATAGCAGACAATCACTTTGCGTGAAATAAGCCTAGGAGTGGGTATTAAAGACCATAGCAGGGCATGTTTGAACTGCCTTCAGCCGCATGTGCGCTCTCATCATAACAATGATTGATCAACAATGCATGTTGTGTTCTGCCAACGCCTGTCTCCTTGCGTAGCACAGCCTTGGCAGCAATGGCAAGCGATATGCACCTCAATCCACTTCATGCTGGTTGCGCTCCAGATGACGAGGTCATAGTGCTCATAGCAGGCCGCCAGAAACTCGTGCAGGTGCGGCCGCGCCAGCTCCTCTGGCCGCTCCGCTGCCGAGCCCTGCAGCGCCCAGAATTGGTCAGGACTGACAAGAGCGCACAGCTAGCAAACTGCACCTGTCAGCAGATCGCTGTGCATGCATGACGTGCTTGGAGCTGTGGTATATGATGGAGGAGCATCCTAAGCGCTTTGCATTGCTTCAGCCCCGCTTAGCAGCCTCCTGCAGATTGCAGGCCGGAGAGGCCAGCACGCGCAGCAGGCAAGGGGCGGACCAGGTCGAAGATGGTGTAGTCAATGTCCAGCACTAGGCACTTCTTGCCTGGCCGCGGCGGGTTAATGACCTTGATCTCCACGCTGGCTATCCTCCGGCGAAGCTTTTCCTGTGCAGCAGAGAGCGCTATGTCCGCGTCAACACCTTGACACAGGAGACTGCCAGCGTGCGCCCCGCATGCTCTGCGAGAGTGCACCATTGCTCAGGCGCGCTCGCGCACCTGGTTCTCCTCACGGTCCGCAAATTCCACGTCGTCCAGCACGCCCTCTGCCGTGCCAAAGTCGTCCTGCACGTGCGGCGCGACATCCGCCTGTGCGTCCAGCGCCGCAGTCGCCTCCTCCGGCGAGCCCATCATCATGATCTTCGTGCCCGGCTTCAGCACCAGGTCCTCGATCAAGGCCTCGTCCGTGGCCGGCTTGGCGCCTTTGGCCTTGAGTCCGAGCAGCTTCTGGCGCTTGGGCTGCACGCCGGACTGCTCTGCAAGCTTGCGCTTGAGCTCGGCCACCGTCGCGCCGCTGGGGAGTGACAGCACCAGCTCCTGCCCGCTCCATTTCACACGGAGTTCGCGCTCAGCGGACATGGTGCTACAGTGCGTCACAGTTCAAAGGTGGAAGTGCACTGTGTTGCTCGTGAGAGACAGAGGGCGACGGAGCACAAGCAAATTGCCAAGCACAGCACCTGTGAGAGCTATTTAGTGTATGATTGTCTTTGAGATGGTCAGGACTCCTGACTCCGGAGTGCTGTAGCTGCCCTAGAGCAGTCCTGGGATCAGCACCCCCCAATTTCTCTATTCTGTGCACACCTGCATCCCCCTGCCTGCGCATAACCATCACAGGCCCAGGTGCCAGAGGCGGCAGCAATCTGCACTGGCCCCATGCGGCACGGGCTGCGGAGTTTGTGAAGTCTGCAGGGTGTGCCTCGTTGCGAGGCTCCAGGTGCAAGTTGCAACAGAGACCAGCGCGTTGGCCTCCATGCCCGCGCTGGGTTCCATCTGTGCTGCTGTCTGTCAATCCACTTGCATGGGCAGGAACATAATCCAGTGCACATGCATTAACAGTGCATGTCGAGGATTGGGTGGCTTTGTGTATGTTGCCACTGATCTGGCATGCACGCGCGCTTGCAAGACTATATATATATAGATAAGGGACCTGGTGGTCCTGCAGGGTGAGAGTGCCAAAGATTTAAGTCCTTTAAGCTGTAACGGTACAATGAGCAATGGCATGTCACGCAGGGGCCCCGTCTCGCACTGCTGACAGCTTGCTTGCAGCTTGCAGAAGCACTGGGCGCTGAGCGCCGGCTCCAGGACCTGGACTCCAGGTGGACACAAGCAGCATGCACAGCTTGCTTTAAAAACCACCTTGCTGCATGCGCATAACATCAGTGCCACAGCGCAATCGCACCCATGCGTGTCTGCATACACACGGACTGGGACCTGACCTCACGGACTGAGTCTGCACCGCTCCTAGCTTTGCACTTCACACGTCAGTGCCAGCACCCCATCCAGCCAGACATGATTCAAGTGCAAGCACTCCAGGCGTGCACTGCCGCAGACCAGCCAGATCCTCAGAACATCAGCAGTACATGAATATTTCTACCGAGGTGCATAGCAAAAACTCGCAGATGGGCAAACATAGAAGATGCCAACTCAGGACATGTTGCAGCTGAAGCAACCAACGCGCGGGTCGGAACCGCTTGTATCTGTTATCCTGAGCAAACCATTGGCCTAGCTAGACGTTCTGGGACCAAGCAGATGCTGATACTAAGCGACAGAGCTGAAGGCTACGCATATGCATGCCTCAGGCAAATGACAAGTGCTTTGCAGCACTAACGATGCATGAAAGCAGTGTTCCTTCGGCCTGGTGCTGGCGTCATAGGCTGCTGTAGCGTGTCGGCGCTTCTGACCATACCTCACTCCTCGCTCCGCAGGGACTCAGGCCGCCAGCCCGAGCGTGGCGTGAACTTGATGTGTAGGCCCTGCAAGGGCAAGCAAGATGGCTGACTTCATCACCCATGCCCATGTGATGTCAATACACACATTAAGAGCACTGCTTCATCACATACATGCTGGTCAGATAGCTTTCCGGTCACTCCTCAAACCAAGGGCATTAGCAGCATCGGCCACATGGCGATGGCGTGCGGCGGCGCATTGCATGTGACAGACCGGACAGAACCCCCCTGGTCGGTTTCAGTACACACGATTCGGCACCTGGTCTATGGTGATGATGAACGTGTTCATCTGGCGCGCCAGCATGCCCTGCACGCCGCACATGCCGGCATCCAGCTCCACCTCAAAGCGGCCCAGCAGGATGGCCAGGATGGTGGGCGCCTGCGCGCGCCACTGCGCGCATCACGGCCGCTCCCCGCAGGCCTGCCGGCGCCGGCCGTCGTGGCAGCAACTCGCAATGCCCGTTGCAGGGCAACAAGCTGGCGGCCAGCCAGCCGCCTCAAATTGCGGGCCGGCACGTATCACCCCGCTCCCTCCTGCACCCACTTCCGGGGACCTGGCCAGGCGCAGGTGTGGCAGTGTGAGAGCCGTTGAACAAGGCCGCCTGTCGAGGCTGCAGCGGTGATTGCGCTACTTCATGGTAGCGCGGCGCGGCGCGCCTCCATCATAGCCAGGCGCTGGCCGAGGCAGTCCACGGGCCCGCCGCTGAAGGGCAGGAAGGCCGCGCGGCGCCCGTCCAGCTCGCCCGCGGCCGCTGACATCCACTTCGTGCCCTTCACGCTGGCCGCGTCCTGCGCCGCGCCGCCTGCGGCCGCCTTGCCCGGCGCTGCGGGCGCGGAGATGGCGTCGGGCTGGGGACCCGGGCCGCTGGCGGGCGCGGACGCGAGCCAGCGCTCCGGCCGGAACGCCTCGGGCGCGTCCCAGTACTTGCGGCTGTGGTGCAGGCCGTAGGTCAGCACCTGCGGCGGCGAGAACCGCGCGTGGGCACGCTAGCGGGGCGAGCCTTGGCTCACACTGCAATGCGACGCAACCTGCATATCACTTGCAAAATCAACATATCACAGTACGTAATTGCAATAGTTCGAAGGGCCACTGCTTCTCAGCGTACACGACGCTGCCTGACACCATCAGGCACCGGAACACCGCGCTCAGGCCAGGCAGCCAGCGCTGCGGCACGACATGCAAAGATCGGCACAGAGCTCCGTGCTTCACAGCTTGCCGGCAGCGCTGCCGGGCCGGGCGCGCGCCAGCACGTCCGTCTTGGCCGGCACGGCGTAGCCGCCGAGGTCGGTGACGGCCGCCTGCGTCGTGCGCTGCATGCCGACGGCCGAGACCGGCAGCATGCGCAGCGACTCGCGCAGCGTCGCGTCCAGGTACGGCAGCTTCGCGAGGTCGTTGTATTCGGGCCGGCGCGGCGCGGGGTTGCCCGACGTCGCCAGCAGGCCCTGCGCGTCCAGCTCGGCCGCCAGGCGCGCCTGCACCTCCGGGTGCCCCGCGATGAGGCCCCTGCGGGGCGTCGCCGTCGCGATCAGCAAGGCGGCCTGGATTAGCCCCTTGTGGCGGCTCGGCCAAGCCGGCGCGCTTTGGCCGGCGTGATGCGCGGCGAACCAGTGCCGCCAGCAGGCCCAGCGCCACAAGCGCCGCCCGCATGTGCTCCCGATCCTCCGAGCAGGCGCCCCGCGATCCAGCCTCCACCACGTGCACGCATCTCAGCGAGCGAACATGCTCGCAGCGGCAGCGCCCGGACACGGGCGCGGCTGCGCACATGCTGAGGCCCAGGGACGCCGAGAGCGTGTCAATAGCGCGCGGGGCTGCGGGGCCTGAGCGCGTGCGCGCACAGCGTGATGGCGCAGGTCGCGCTGGTGGTGTCCAGGGCGCCGATCACGATGCCGGCGACCTCCGGGATGAGCGCGGCGCGGCTCAGCGGCGCGCCCGTGCCGGGGTCCTCGATGCGCCGCAGGCAGCCCCACATGCTCGTGTCGTCCTCGGCGACCGGCCCGCGCGCCTGGCGGCGGCGCCCGCTCGCTCAGCGCGCGCAGCGGGGCGGCGGCCGGTCGAGCGCCGCTGGCTCGCCCAGCGGCGCTTCCCGCCGCTGCGCCCTGGGCATGCCTGGTCTCCATGCGCGCAGGCTGCCGCCGGCACGGCTGTGCATACACAAGCAAGCCGCATGCGGGCCGGCATGCGCACATCATAACAGCGATCGGCGGCGCTCACAAACACGTGCTGGATCTTCCTAATATGTGCCGGCGGCTTGAGGACCCTGGCGCACATTTCACAGCAGCACAGACTGGCAGGCGCTCCCAGCGGTGCACCGCGCGCCGGGCCCGGCGCCTGCCGCACCTCCAGCCGGTCGCACATGTCGGCGTACAGCCTGTACAGCGCGGCGTGGCGCCGGCGGCTCTCGCGCACGGGTGGCAGGAAAGGCAGCAGCTGGTACTGCAGCCGCGTCAGCGGGTTGGACACGCGCCTGGGCCCCAGCCCACCCGGCTCACCCCTTGGCTCCCCAAAGGCGTGCACCGATGCGCAGCAGCACACGCACGCATGCATGTCCCCATCATCGCACGCATGCATGTCCCTGTCATTTGAGCATGGCTTAGCAAGGGACACCTGCCAGGCCACGATCGCATCATTGAATGTCACCCCCAGTGCTGGCCAGGGCATCAGCAGAGCAGAGTGAGGGTGCATCAACAAAGGGCAGCCACCAGCAGGGGCGCACTTGGAGCTCTCGACTTGAGCAAAGTGCAGCAGCTGCAGGAACGGCACGGGGCGACCGAAGAGCGCCACGGCATCGCTCGGCAGCCCGAAGCCCGCAGTCAGTGTGACATCCTGCAGCAGCGCCTCCACACTTGGAGCTGAGGCCTGTCATGCAGGCTACGGTAGCCAAACAACCTAAGCAGTACATGGCAGGTGCATGAGCAGCCAGGTTGCCCATCTTCCATGCAGTGTCGCAGGCTGCGGCTGCGACTTGCAGCGCAGGCAGCTCAGCAGCTCCGCTCACAGCTCGAAAGGACATGCGTTGTGCGGGCTGAGCACGCACCAGGGTCACGCGTTTCATGGCGTCCTGAGTTTCCACGGTCGCGCCGGGCGGCAGCGCGGCCAGCTGCGCGGCCAGCGCGAGCGTCGCGTCCACCGTCGCGCCAAACTTCTTCCTGCGCGGCCCGGCAGGCACTGAGGGTCTGCGACAGGGCCATGGAGCCAGGGTGGCATGCAAGCGCAGGCAAACCACTGCCCACTGTGCCCACTGTGCAGTCTGCCAGAGGCGAAAGGTACAGAGGAGCAGAGCCGAGAAGCATGGAGCGGGAGAGACACACTGAGCACAAGTTGTGACGTTGTGACGGGGTGAAGCCGCGATAAATGCTGAGACTCTGTGTGTCACCACAAGTCACGCCGGCGGCAACATCCCCGCACCGTATCTCGTCGGCGCTGAACGCGCGCGCGAGCGTCTTGCGCGACCCCTTCCAGTGCGGGTCGTTGGCGTGCAGGCGCGTGAACAGCATGTCGTCCTTTGCGCTGGCGAGCTACAGGGCGCGGATGCACGCATGTCAAGACCAATGCATGCCTTGCGGGCTTGCAGGGCGCAGATGCACGCATGTCAAGACCACTGCATGCCTTGCGGGCTTGCCGAACCTTTGACCTGCGCTGCCGACCCGGTGCAGACAGGTACTCGGCATGCGAGCCACTCCCATTAGGCACAGCACTTACGGCAAGCAGGACAGTGGACCAAGGCGCCCCGGCTCACGGCCACACCAGAGACCTCCGCATCTGCTGTCCCAAACCCTATCAAGCCCCACGCCACCGACTACACAGACACAGGTCGGGAAACATACACCACCGGCCAGGCACGCGCCGAGCGGAACTGCTGGTACATCAGGCTCTTGGGCAGGCCGGGGCGGCCGATGATCGCCGGCAGCAGCGCGGGGTCCTGCGCACACAGGGCCCCCTGTTGAGCACGCTCCTGGCTCACAGGCGGCAGGTGCAGCGGCGCGGCGCTCGCGCAGCGCGCAGGCGCACCGTGACGACGACCTTCCAGCGGCCCAGGATGCAGAACCGGAACACCGGGCCCAGCTGCTCGGCCCAGCGGTTGAGCACCAGGTGGACCTGCAGCCGCTCGCCGGCCACAAACTCCTGCAGGTTGCCGGTCAGGAAGCGCTGCGGCGGCGCAGGCATCGCTGAGAAGGGCTTCAGGCCGCCTGCGGACAGAGGAGCGCGTCAGGGACTTGTACCTGGCCAGGTTCCCCTCAAGTGCACTCTCATGCACTCCAATGGCACTTTCGTGCGCACAGTTGCGGCAGGCGCCAACGCTCAACTACACGGGGAGGAGGGATGCAGCTGTGTGAAGGCGCGCTGCACTCGACATGACTCAAACACACTGACAGTGCTTGCCAGGTTTGTGTACTCCAGCTCTCAGCAGCAAGCTGCCAAGCCTGTCTGGCAAGCAGCAACTGGGTAAGAGTGAACGTCCTATAGTGCTCGCATGCCTCCGAACTTGATTGCCTGGCTCAAGTCCTTCAGCTATTTGACACGCTGGTACGCACCTGGGCGCTTGGCATCCGTAAGCCAGCGCAGCGTGAGCCAGGCCGCGAGGCCAAGCACGCCCACCAGCAGGGACCAGTACAGCTGTTGTGCCACCATTGTCTGACCGTAGAGTAATACACCTTTGCACTGTGTTGAGCTTCGAGACAGAAAATTTGGGATTTGGGACCTGCGCTCACGAACTGCAAACAAACTGCAAGGTCGATAGAGTAGTTTAATGCCTCTCGCATCCTTACACCTGCTACTCACTTCACATTCATTGCTTGTAAAGTTTGTAAATTTGGCAATCAACCGTGCACCAGACGAGGACGTCAGTTGAACTGTGGCGCAAAGCCAACCTCCACGCCCTGGCGTGCAACATCAGTCGGCCGCCGCGCCAGGACCCTGCACAGGTTGACCTCCAGCCGCCCGAGGGTTGTGTTCCACACCAGGCCCACGCCCTGTCGGACGGCCGCACGCCTGTAAGCAGAAAGATTGCCAGGGCCACAGGCCTGAGCGCAACAGCTCGCGCCCCACCCCATGCCGACTTGCACACAGGAATGAGTCTCTGGACTGTAAGATGCAACAAGTTGCAGAGCAAGGAGGCTCAAACGTTCCAGCCATGCCCCGTAGAGGGGTCTGCCTCATGCAGGCCGCCGACATCGCAAAGGAGGCAAGCAGACGCACCGCGGTCCACCGGAAGGCGCGCACGAACTCGTGCGCGGCCTCGCGCATGGGCCGGCCGGTGCCGGCCAGCAGCTCGGCGCTTCCGCCGTTGACAAAGACGTGGCCATGTATGCCCAGCGCGCGCGGCGCCTCAAATGGCAGCTGCGCGCAGGGCCTCCCTTTGAGCCTGGCATCAGCGTCTGGCAGCTGCGAATGCTCTCTTGCACATCAGCGAGCGCACACGGCCGCTGCGGTGAAGTCTAAGAAGCGGACACTCATTTACTCATGGTCTAGCGTGTGCACATGCGCTGCTTCTGACAGCGCTGGCGTGGCAGCGCCCTGCATGAACCCCTGCTCACTCGCGACGCCTGCGGGTATTCACACAGCGCTGCAGCTGCCGGCATCGCCGGAGCAGCCTTGTGCCCAGCCTGCTGTCTTGGGCCACACATGGGCGACATGTCCAAAGATCATAATCTTGGACTGCATGCAGAGCGCTTGGTTGCTGAGACACAGAACCGTGCACAAAGAGCTTGTTGTATACTAAAGCTGGGGCTCAATGAGGCCAGCGCGGCAGGGCGGGCCGCACCGGGAAGCTGACAGCCGCGAGCAGCGAGCACATGAGGTCGCCGCCCAGCGCATCCCGTTTCGGCGCCACCGGCTCACCCTCCACACGCTCCTGCGCACAGACTGGGCGATCAACAGAGAATGCATCTGATGCGCAATTGGCACTTGCTGCACACACTGCGGCACAGGATCGAGTGGCGTTGTAGCCAGAGCAGCTTGGCAGCCACACGCGGAGGGTTTGGACCCCGTGCAAAACAGCCTCAAGGAGGGCTTTCTTGCATCGCGCTCACATGCTGCTTGCTCCCTTGCACACCGCATGGTAACGGCGCGGAGTGACTGGCACATGGCGGGTTGCGCAGCGCCCATGACATGGTCCCTGGCCACACCTTCGGCCCCCCGCAGCGCAGGAGCAGCTGTCGCTGGGGCACACGCGCCACCGTGCACACGGGAGCAGCAGGCGCATACATGCTGGTGGCCGCAGGCACGCGGGCGAGGGCGCCACCTTTCGCCTGGGCGCGCAGGGCCCGGCACCCTTGAACGCAAAGCCCCGCAGGTTGGTCGGCAGCCCCCCGATGAAGAATCTGTGGACGCACGCCCCCTCCTCAGCTCACCCAGGTGTGCCTGTGGCTTTGCCGTGTGGACTTGCTGTGGTCAAGGCGCCACGGCTTGCATGAGCAGCTCAGCCAGGCAAGCCGCACGCGAGGCGCCCGCGATGCGTCAGGGCATGCAGCCATGTGCCGCAAGGGGCGCGGGCGCACCGGTCGCTGATGCAGGTGGGCTGCGACGCAAAGCCGCGGCCCCAGGGCAGCAGCACGCCCAGCTCGCCGCGCAGCGTGAGCGCCGCGCCCGCCACGCCGAGCGGCAGCGCCACGGCCGCCGCCGCCTGCGCCTTGGCGAAGCGCAGCAGGTGCGCGTCCAGGCCCACGCCGGCGAGCTCCGCCGACGCCCTGCACGGCGGCGCGCACGTCTCTCCCTTCCCTTCCCCTCCCTTCCAGGCTCTGCTTGAGCAGGATTGACAGCAGCGGCGCACGTTCAAGCTTGCGTCCGTGCTCCCACTGACATCCCGGGCGTCGCAGCAGGCTGAGAGCCTGAACCCTGCTGTACTTCAAGCGCTGGGCAGCGTGCTCGTGAGGCCCTTCCGCATACGCACCAGTGTTGTATCTTTCAAGGTGGCGCTCAGAACACCAACAAGCTGTGGAGAGCCTGAACCAGTCATGCAGCCCAAAGAGGCGCACTTGAGCAGGCTGCCGGCGTCAAAGATGCCGTTGGCGTCCAGCTCGCGCGTGTCGCGCTGCAGCGCGTAGCTGACCGCCGACTTCAGATGGTCGCCCAGCTGCTGGCGCACCGGCAGCGACGCGCGCCGGCTCGGGTCCTCCAGCGCGCGCCAGGCCAGCTCGTACGCGACCGCGTGCCGGCCGTCCTGGCTGCGCGCGGGCGGGGCGGTCAGCGTCCCGGCGCAGTCGGCGGCCACTTGCGCTCTCGTCGCAGCGCACGCAGGGCCGTTTGTGACGGAGCCCGCCTCGGCTGTCCGCGGGTCTGAGGCAAGCGAGCAGACCCGGCGCATGCGCGGGCCCGCATGCGCATGCGAGCGGCTCCGGCTAGGCTGCACATGCATGGGCGCGGGCGTCAACGCCGCCGGGCGTGACCCCGCATGCTCGGGCTGGCGGCTGGCGCCCGGCCCGCGCGCGCCGCCTGCCTGGCGGGGGGGCCGGCCGGCACCTGCCGACGCCGAGCGTGACGCCGCGCAGGCGCTCCACGTAGGACGAGGCGGCCTCGCAGTTGCGGCTGGCCTGCTGCACGACCGCGTTGCCGTCCAGCGGGCGGCCGCCAAGGCGCGACCGGCCCAGCGACAGCGCCGCCTCAGTGCTCGTCTGGCTGCCCACCCGCACGTCCAGCTCGGCGCGCTCCGCGAGGCCCGCCACGCCGGTCGTGCCCAGCTTCAGCTCGACGGAGCCCTCGGCGCCGTCGACGTACGTGCCGACGGTGGCGTGCCACCAGCGCCGCTCGTGCAGGTTGACCACCACGCGGCAGGCGTCCGCGCGGCCCTGCCCCCCCCCCCGCGCCCACGCTCGAGGGGGCGGGCGGCCGAGTGCGCGCAGGGTGCGCGAGGCGCTGCGGTGCGCAGGCAGCGAGCCCTGGCTGCACAGGGGCGGCCGCGCACAGGCCCCTGGGGCAGCCAGAGAGAGCTCGGTCTCGGGCAACGGGCCTCCCCTCCTGGAGCACCTGGCTGTGCCCACTAGTTTTGGTGCAACGGCGGCAAGAGGAGAGGGAGCCGCGCGACATGGAGCCTGCAAGCCTGGGCACTCTCAGGAGCGGCCATTGCGCACACACACAGGTCAGGAGCGCACCGTCACAGAGTCGTCAATGGTCACTTCCACAGCCTCATACGGCCCCAGCATCTTCAGCGCATCGTGCGCCTTCAGCACCACGTCCTTCACTTCGTCGAGCGTCTGCGCCGTGCTCAGGCCCGCCAGCTCCCGCAAGACCAGGTCGGGCCTCGTGCGCCCAATCCCAAGCACGGCCAGGCTCTCCACAGCCACCGGCCGGCCCCTCACCGCCTCAAACGTCTGCCTGAACTCGGACCGCGTCCACCGACGACTGGGCTCGGGCGCAGGCGCGCCCGGCTTCCCGGGAGCGCTGGAGTGCGCATCAGCCGCGCTCATCCCGCACGCGTAGCGCCTCAGTCCCGGACGGTGCGCTCACCTGGCTCGCAGGTGCAGCTCAGGCAAAACGGGCGCAGACCATGTCTGCATGCTGAGTGCTCTGATGAGCGGCAAAAAATGCAGCGCGCATGTCTTCATCATGTGCATCGCTTAAGATTAACCGACGTTGGCGGGTGGAGAGGCCGGTGGCTGCAATAGCACATTGTTGCTCTGAAAGCATTGCTTTGCGAGTTGCCTGCAATCACAGCTACAGGCTGAGCGACGCGAGCGTGCCGCCGGCCACTTCTCTCATGCTGTGCCGCCGGGCGGCGTGCGTCCGCTTGATTTCTGCAAACAGGTAGGCATGCATGGATGCAGTGTAACGCCCTTTGTGACAGAGTAGCCAACCTGATACTCAACCAGCTTTTCCTGGCAAGTACAGCCCATGCAAGACGAAGCGCTTTGCCCGCAGCTTGTTGCACCACCTGCGCACGCTCTACTGACGAGGGTGTTTGCCCTGCTGCAGGTACATATACGCCTTTGGCTGCTGCCAAAGCCAGCGCTGCTCCGTTTGGACCGTTGCGCGTCGTGGCAGCGCGCCGCTGAGGCGCTGCAAGTCCGCCTCATGCCAGGCAGCGCCCGAGCAGAAGGGTGCGCACTGCTTTGCACCCACCGCCCTTCTACCGCTGACCACACGGCCGGTCTCGCCAGCACTGAAAACCAGTTGCCGAGAGTGTTGGCACCGTGGACCTTGCACCAGACAAGCTAGGGGACCAAGGAGTGCGGGGCGCGGGCTGGTCACAGGCACTAGCATGGCACCCGGCCTGCCGCTGTTTGTGCCGCGGCCGCTGCTGTGCGCCACGCTCGTGGCTGGCCTGGCCACGCTGTGCACGCTGGCCTGGGCTGAGCACGCGCTGCCGCCAGCGCTGGCCTCGGCCTGCTACGCTGTGCTGCGCACCAACGCCAACGCGCGCACGGTCGCCTCGCTTGCCCTGGCCGTGCATGTCATTGAGGCTGCAGTGGCGGCCGCCGCGTGCTCGCGCGCCGGCTGCCCGCCGCGCGCCGTCGCGTGGTGGTCTGGGCTATCGTTTGTGGTCGGCTTTCCGGCGCTGGGCCATGCGCTGAGCTTAGGGCGCAGCGCTGTGCCCGCCGCCAAGGCTGACTGACCCGTGCTCGGCTGGTGTGTGGCTGTGTATAGGGACGTGCATGGTGGGACTCGTGATACGCCAGCGCATGTCCAACTTTCAGTTTTGATTGAGCAAGTGTGGCTACTCTGCTACTCTGCCTATCTTGAGGGGCACATACAGCACGGTGTGGAGCCGCACAGTATTGACCTAGGGCTTAGGGTCTGTGGTAGCGTGTCAGCGTTGCGGGGTCACGCTGCTCAGCCTTGAGCACTGTTGGAGGGGTTTACACTACATGCCCAAGTAAAAGAGCAACAGGGGACGTGCCTTTGCAGCAACCCTTCTGCTCATTTCCTGTTTCACAGTATGAGCTCCGATCAGCATGCATCTAACAAGCAAGCACGACTTATGTGCACTCACTGCTGTGGTTGTCACATGCGCATCCCATGAGCCATCTCATTACGTTCACTCACAGCCACGACACTTTGCTGCCCCTGCATCCACAAGTCTGTGTATAGCCCTGACGTGTGCGCTTCTCAGTCTCTGTTTGGTATGTGCCCATCCTGAGTGTGCGGCAGGGTGCCTGGTGGCCCATGCTCACCGCCATGCCAGGCTGCCGGCCCCACCAAGGCAACCCCATGTCTGCTGGATGCGACCGAGGCATGGGCGGCGCATGCGCAGTGAGGCGCTTTGCCATCGTCGGCGGCGGCTTTGCGGGCTGCGCCGTCGCCTGGCACCTGCTGGCGGCGGCGCGGCCGGGCGCGCCCATCGCGGTGGCGCTGTTCGATGGCGCCGGGCTGGGCGGCGGCGCATCCGGCGCGGCTGCCGGCCTGCTGCACCCCTTCACGCCGCGCGGGCGGGTGCGCCGGCGCCCGATGCCGGGTGGGCAGGCCTGCTCATGCTGCAGGTAGGGCGCGGTGTGCAGGCTTGCTCATGCTCGGGGTATCCCTGCCTATGGGCGGGCCTGCCTTTGTGTGTCCTAGGTGGCCCGCAAGTCTGAGAAGTCACTGCTGTCGCGAGCCTCGACTGCGTGCCATGAGTATTGCATGTGCACAGTTTACATAGGCTGAGTGCCATTGGTGGAAGCCTGTGGCTCACCGCACCTGCTGCGCGCGCAGCTTCTGTGGCAAGGGGACGAGGCGCTAGCGGATGCGCTTGAGCTCGTGGCCGTTGCGGAGGCCGCCGCCGAGCGGGCTGCCGCGGCCGCGCGCGGCAGCACGCGCGGCGTGCCGGACCCGGGCGAGGCGGAGCAGCCGGCGGAGGCATTCGTCTGGCGGCAGCCCCTCATGAGGCCCGCCGGCAATGAGCAGCAGGTCCGGCAGCCGGGTAGGTCTAGGGTTGCGCCAGCCTCTGTGTGTCATCCGGCTAGGCTGCAATTGCGCTTTGCCCTAGTGTGCTCAGGCTCTTCAAGCCCTGAGCTGCTCGGTGACGGGAGCGCTGCTCTCGTCCTCGCAGAGCCTGTAGCCCAGTCATCAAGCGCGCTTAGCATGCGTGGCCTCCAGACCTGGCGCAGAATACTTTAGCACACTGCTGTAGAAGAGTCTTTTGCAGAGCTGTGTATCGAGGCATGAGCAACCCCGCCGCAGGCGCGCGAGTTTGCGGCATCCGGGCGCCGGGGCACCGCCAGCGGCTTCACCGTGGCGCCGCTGGCGGCCGCGGCCGTCGCCGCGCTGGCGCCCGGCATGTGCGCCGATGCGCTGGCGGCGGCCGCCGCTGGCACGGGCGGCGCGGGCGCCGCGCTGCTCGTGCAGGGCGGCCTCGTCGTCCACCCGGCGCGCTACCTGCGGTGCGGCCTCCTCGTGCCTTGCCAGATCGCATGGGCAGTGTCCAGGAGGCGTGCCAGCATCGCCCAGCGCCTCCTGTGCACATGCACACCAGCCACTTCCATGTATGCTATTATGTCTAAGCGCATGGCAGCGGCCACCATTGCACTATAGGATCCTGACCAAGCCCCACATTTCCGCCGCACGAAAGGGCATGCCTGAGGCTTGTAGTGCCTCGCCGGCCTGCATGGTCGCGCACTTAAGGTGCGCCCTGCGCGCAGCGCGCTCTGGGAGGCCTGCCGGCAGCGTGCGGCGGCCGTGGGCGGCGGCTGCGAGGCGCGGCTGGTCCGCGAGCGGGTCGCCTCGCTGGCGGAGCTGGACGCGCTGCATGGTCCGCACGACGCCGTCATCGTGGCGGCCGGCGCCGCCGTCGGCGCGCTGCCTGAGCTGCGTGCGTCCCGGGCAGTGCAAATTTGTTCGGGTGCGAGAAAAGCAATCCATGTTGTGCTGAGCGTGCGAGGGTTGGTGCACTGTCACACCGCGCGCTCCTACATCGTGCCGCTCTTTGGACTGAGCGTGCAGCACGGCAAGCACCTGGGCCAGCAGCACGTCCGCGCCCGCCCACAGGCGCGCCGGCCGATGACAACGGCCGCGCATGTTGCAGGCGGGTTGCTGCCCCTGGATCTGTGCCAGGGCTACACGCTGGAGCTGGCCGCCGCGCCGGGGCCGGCAGCAGCTGCCGAGCCTGCCGCGCAGCCGGCCGGCGCGCAGGCAAGCGCCGGCGGCGTCCAGCCGGTCAGCCAGGCCGGGGCGGGCGCGACGGGCGCGGGCGGCGCGGGCGTAAACCCTGCGGGCGCGTATCCCGCGGGCGCATACCCTGCGGGCGCATACCCCGCGGGCGCATTCCCCGCGGACGCGTACCCCGCGGGCGCGCCCAGCGTGCTGGGCGAGGTATACTATGCGGCCCAGGGCCGCGGCGCCCTGGTCGTGGGCGCCACGCGGCGCTACGGGCTGTCGCCCGAGGCGGCGCTTGCCGAGTGCGGCCGGCGCGTGGACGCCCGCTCTGAGGAGGCTGTTGCGGCTGCGCAGGCGCTGCAGCCGCCTGCCGCTGCACTGTGGCCGCCGGCCGCCGCCTGGCAGGTGCGGGGCGGCGCGCTTGGCGCGTTCGCAACACGGCACCCCACACGGACCGGTGGTGGCTGCCAGGGGCGGCCCCCAAGCGATTGGTGCTGAATGCTGCAGTGCAGGTGTCTGAGATGCGCTCGTACCTGCTTAGAGGGAGCCAGTGCGTCCAAGACTTGCGCCGGGATGTCGCGACGCGGCCTTGCCGACGCCTGGCCTGTTGCGTTCTCTGCCTCTTCCGCATTCCCCGATGCGCTCAACTTACGCCCAAACGGCTCAGGGGCCCCGGCGCCGGGCGCGGCAGGTGGCGCGCGTGCGCAGCGGCGTGCGCGCGATGCCGCCGCGCACGCAGGCTGGCAAGGCGCCGCTGGCCGGGCGCGTACCGTGCGCCTGGCTCGACGCCGGCGCAGCCACAGCGCCGCACGCGGCCGAGCCGGGGAGCTCCTGCAACAGCGCCGCGGCGGTGCGCTCTGGGCGCTCTGGCGATGCCGCTGCGGGCGCCCGCGCGGCGAGCGGGAGCCCGCCCGGGGCCAGCGGGCGCCCGCGCGAGCGTGCAGAGGACTGCGCCCGGCTTGACATGGACGCGTCGGCTAGTGACTCAGACGCAGACTCCGACAGCGCCGCCGGGCTTGGCGCAGAGCTGCCGGAGTTAATAGAGGACCAGTGTGGTCGCGCGGGGCGGGGCGGGGCGGGCGCGGGGCCGCGGCATGCCGCGGCAGGAAGCGGCGGCCAGGAGGCTGTCGGCGGCGGGCGGCGGTGGTGGGTGGTGGCGGGCCTGGGTGCCCGCGGGCTCGTATACCATGCGTGGCTGGGCAGGCTCGCTGCCGCTGCGGTGCTGGCAGACGACGAGGCCCTGCTGCCCGCCGAGCTGCGCCGGTGGCAGGCACGCTGCGGCACGCACCCTCCCGTAGGGTGACATCCAGCATGGGCTGCCTGCCTTGTACCGGCGCTCGCGCGCAAGCCGGAGCGCATGGCGGCAGCACTGCATGGCCGGCAGGCGACCAGACGGTGCGCTCTGCGCTCTGCCGCTGGCAGGGGCCTCACCCCGCTCCTGCACGCTGCGTACGGTCCGTCTGGCCTGTACAGCTGTTGTGCTTGCCCTAAGATGGCAGAGCTTTGTGAACGTCCAATGTTTTTTTACGAGTCCCAAGTCGGCCAGATAGACCGCAGCTGCTGCTTTGCCAAGGGTTTCCTCACCAGCGTCTTGAAGGATGCGTACTGATCAGGAAGTCTGCCATTCTTGCCTTCACTTCCGTTCCGCATTCCAAGCACTGCAAGCAAGCAGAGCGGACAGCTTTGGTACCACCATACTCAGCGCAGCGCCCCAGGAGCTGAGCCATGCACAGCGCAGCGCGTCTGCACGCAGCACTGGCGCTTGTAGCCCTGCTCTGCTTTGAGGGCACGGCAGCGGCAGGCCTCGCCACAAGCACAGGTGTGCGTTCGTGCTGTCTGTGCACCGTATTTCTATTCTTATTATGCATAGCCTGCCGACTTGGCGATGGGCCGTCCACCTGCGCTCCCCCAGGGCGCCGGTTGCTTGGACGTTTCGAGCCTGAGCCTAAGCCTGAGCCGCCGCCGGAGCCATGGCCTGAGCCCGAGCCTCGGCCAGGCCCCCGGCCCACCTCGCTCGTCCGGCCTCCCTGGGTGCCACTGGGCTCCGAGGCCCCAGCGCAGCCCGGCTGCGTGCCCGACATAAACGGTACCTATGTCGACTGCTCGAGCGTGCTGGACCCTCCACCTATCAGCAGCCTGACGTCCCGCTCTGGCCTGAGCCCAGAGCCCCCGTGCTCAGGCCTCAGAGACAGCCGTGACTGTGCGGGCAACCAAGACCAGCCCGGAGGAGCAGCCGCAGGTGGCACGGGCATGCCCGCAGAGTGCCAGTGGCTGGCCGCGCTGCCCGCCCCCGCCCCGGCGCCCGCCCCTGCGCCGTCTGGTGCTCCTGCAGCGGGGCCAAGCCCGGACCTAGGCAGTCTGAACCCCAGCAGGCTGGCATATGCGCACGCGCCCAGGTCTGCACAGGCCGCCGTTCCCGCACCAGCGCCCAGCCAGGGCGCAGCCATACCCGCGCCCGTGCTCAGGCAGGCTGCAGCGCTGCGCCCGCACCGCGCGGTGTTCTATGACGGCGGGTGCCAGCCGTGGGCGCTCGGCGGCGGCCTGCCGCCGCAGCTCATCATCTTCCAGCCGGGCCGGCCGGCAGGCCCGGCGGGCCCGGCGGGCAGCCTCGTGCCCGGGGCTGCGATCGGGCCGGCGGTCGTCGGCGCGCTGGTGCTGATGGTCCTCGGCCTGCTCGCCTGGCGCTGCGATGCCCGCGGGTGGGGCACCGTCCTGGGACATGCGCCTCCCCCCTCTGCGCGAGCAACCTCATCCAGTTCAGGACCTTTTGCACGGCTTGGTATTGACATCCTGTTCCATGCATGCATGCGGGCCTGCAGTGCCAGCGGGAGGGGGGAGGCTGTGCTAGGACCGCATGTCGCCGCTTTGCGCCACTGCGGAACAGCTCTGCCACATCGCATTGCTGAAGCTCGTGTCTGCATGCAGGCGCAAGCAGGCAGAGCAGCCTGGGAGCGCGGCGTCACCAGCCACTCCAGCCAAGGACTGACCTGCAGCGGCTGCCAAGTATGAGCGCGTTGCGAGTCGTCTGGACATACATGGGTAGACCTACACTGCGTCCTGGATGGGCCGAATCCGCTTACATGACTGCTATGTGTTGGCATGGTGAGACTCAGACCGCCAGACACAAGCACTGGCAATATTATATATGTGCAATAAAAGGGGGGCCACGACGGTTGAAGTATGTCCTGCCTCTACCTGCTGTTCGGGAGCCTTTCCTTTCCTTTCCTTTGTTGAGCTGTGTTCGTGTTTCATGCTGTGTTCGTATTTCATGCTGTGTTTTTGTTTCATGCCGGTACCTGGGAGTCTGGTACCGTTCGTGAACCTCTCTGTTCGACTGAGACGTGGTGTGCTCAGTCAGGACGCCTGTGAGCGTGCATGTGTACTTAGTCAGCTTTGTTGCACAGAGCAATTGTGTCAAAGTTGAAACAGCTGTGCACTTCACGGCCCAGTCTGTGCCATGGAGCTGGCGGGCCGGCTGCCAGCAACCCTTAGCAGACGGTCAGAGGACTTGATGTGTAGCTGACACGCTGCACATAGCCTGGCATCACCATCTCTTGCACTGCCATCTGTGCACCATACCACTAGAAGACAGCGCCGCGCTTGCCCCGCGGCTCGAAGCGCGGCAGACACGGCCGCGGCACTGAGGCCACCATGCAGGCGCCATTGACGACCTGCCCGGCGGCGGTCACGCTTGCGCGCTCGCGCGCTGCCGCGGCCTCTGCGCGCGTCACTCGCACCAGCGCCGCAGGCGCCTGCCCCAGCCACATGGCGTCAGACTTGGACAGCCCTTCTTGATCTCACTGGATGGGCCACCTGGCGTGTGCTGCCTGGGCAGAGGCAGAGAGAAGCGCGTGTGCAGACCACTTGGAACCCTGGTACGCACTGGTACTTTCTTATGTAAAATCTAGCAGCAGCGATTACATGCGCACGCATGCATGCTCTCGTGAGACTCCAGCTAGCAGAGTCGGCACCTGATTGCTCTCATTGGGAGAAATGAGCGCGCTTGCTGCTTCTGCCCGAGCTTGACCCCGATTGCTAGGACAGCGCGGACCTGCTTGTGCCGGGGCTCCAGCGCCAGCACGGCGCGCAGGTCTGCCGCCGCGGCAGGCCAGCGCTCCTGCGCCTCGAGCACGCCCGAGCGCCGCATGCGCGCGGCGGCCGCGAGCGCCACCGCCTCACACCCATCGGCCGGTCCCAGGCCTGGGCGCCAAGGGCGCCGCAGCGAGCGTCTGATGCGAGCACCCCTCACACACGTCACTACAAACTCCGCAAAGTTGTTCTGCCTCATGACATGCCATGCGAGGAGTTGATCTTACGATGGAGCGCGTCGCTGCGCACCTACCCCTGTTGGCATCCCCCTCATGTGCCCTTGCTTGCCAGGCATTGGCAGCCAGCATGAACACCGGGAAACGCAGCTGCAGAGCTGCACCTTGAGGCCCACCGCACCTCCGCCCACACCGTCGGGGTTCACCAGCGCCAGCACCGCGCCGCAGTCGGCGCCCGCCGCGTCCAGGGCGCCCAGCAACGCGCGGCAGGTCGCGCGGCGCAGCAGCAGCGCGGCGCCGGCCCGCCGCTCCGCCGCGCATCCGCCGCGCGGAGCACTGCTCCGCCACAGAGGCAGGCTGTCATCCAGCCACCCGTGCCGCCCAACATACCTCGACTGTCCGCCAGCGGCTGCATGCCAATCGGCTGATGCCCAGGGGCCCGGGCTCTTACACAGGCAGGGCCCGATGCATCTGCACATGCAGTCATGGACGGTCTCTTGGGAGCCTGTTCTAACACACAGCGGCCGTGCCATGCAAGGCTTTCGATCAGACACATCCAGTGCTTGGCCTCCTGCTCTGGCAAATGCCGCCAAGCACGCCCCTGTCATCGTGCAGGCCGCCGCCGCACCCGTGCGCTGCGTCGTCCGCAGAGGCGCCGTGCGCGGCAAGCTCGAGCGCGGCGGTGAGGTGGGCGTCCGCGTGCGCGTGGTCCCCCAGGTGCTCTGCCAGAGCCGCGGCGGCCTCGCTTGCGGCGGCAGCAGCTGGGTCTGCAGCGCGCGTGCGGGCCGCCAGACAGTCTTCGGCGCCGCCGTCACCTCCACTTGGGAGCTCTGCATGATGAGCAGCTCAGCAATCATCATCACAGTGTGGCCGAGCCACCATGCTCAAATTACAAAACGATGTGCATAGGCGGGGCAGCCGACGCCAGGGGCAGGAGCACCCGCGCATACGTCCAGCGGGGCGTGCAGCAGGCCGTCGCCGGGCGCCTTGCGGTGCGAGCGTAGAGCGCGCCGGAGGGCTGCCAGGCTGGGCCGCGGGGTTAGGGTAGGGTCTGGGCCGGCGCTGTGCGCAGCGCCGGCGCCCGCGAGCACGGGCGCCTGCTCGTCCCCGGGCGCAGGCAGGGGCTGGGGCAGGCGGCGCGGCGGGTGGAAGAACTGGCGGTAGCGCGTCAGACGCTGCGCGTCCTGCCGCGGGTCGCGGTGCTGCAGCTTCATCTGCACCAGGTCGATTGCGCCCTGCGCGAGCGCGCGAGCGTGTCAGCCTGTGAGGGCTAGTAAGGAAGCAAACGATCAACATATATGAGGTGGACTGGCTGGGCCCGCTTGCCGTTTATGCTGAGTAGGCATCTGTGCGCAGTCACGTGTGGCCAAGTGCTAACACCACAAGCCTGGCAGGTGAGATTGTCCACTCAGCAAGGTGCAGGCCGCGCCTGAGTCATGTGGTTGCCGACAAAGTTTGTGGTCGCCCCGATGAGCGGGCGCTCGTAGCCCAGCGCCGGCTTGCGCTTCTGCCCGTCTGGCAGCTCCAGCAGCGGGTCGTACCCGGCGGCGGTGTTGTACTGCGCGCCCGTGCTCAAGCCAGGGCTGGCAGCAGGTTGATATGGAGGCCAGAGATAAGCGCAGCCGTGCCGTGCTCAAGCAGCCACTTAAAATCCAGCAGCCAGTTAGGATGTGCGGCTGCGGACACCGGGGACGCAGAGGCGGCACCTTTCTGTGCGGCCCGCCGTGCGGGTCCTTGGTCCAAACTTCCTTGTGATAGTGGCGCTCACGGTCAGCCAGGCGCTGCTCCTGCAAGCGCCGCTGCAGGTCTGCGTCCCGGGCACCAGCCAGGGCGACCCTGGCCAGCTGCAGGTCGCTCTGTGCCTTTCCAGGAACCAGCTCTGTTGCAGTGCTGCGCACGGCAAGGGTGAGCACGTTGGATCCCATGTTTACGGTGCTGCCGTGCTTACAGTGCCGCTGCGCAAGCAGAGATGCCTGAGCTGGAGTTGCCGCAGAACGCGCACCCGATCAGGGTTGGGCTTGCCTGCCTTCTGCGATCGACTCTCCAGGCTCCCTCGCAACCCCCTTTGCGCATGGGCTCATCAGGTACTACTGGCACACCCGGGCTGGAGCAGCTCAGACTTTGATGCACCGGGCGTCCTGTTTCGCAGCGCTAATCGGTCGACATGCCGCTGGCCTGCCTTGCCTGACGAGCTGCATGTGGCAGGCCGTCCAGCGCTGCAGCACGCAGGTCCAGCTGCCCGCGTTGAAGGCTGTCCTGCGGCAGCTGTACAAAAAGGTGCACCCAGACCTGTTCTCGGACGACCAGACGGCGCGCCTGGCAAACGAGCACTCCTTCAAGCTCCTGCAGGCGCGCGGTACCGACCGCACGGCCTGAGAACGAGGTCCTTGCCGTGTGACCTGCTCAAACACACTGGCTGCAGGCCCTTGGCTTGCAAGCTGTATGCCCGCTTCCAGGAGTACCTGGATGCGGCGAAGCAGGGCGGCGAGGTTGGCCGCACAGCCGGCGTGCCGTACAACTTTGAGTTCTATGTCCAGGACGGGGAGGCGAGGGCCGGTGCGCCCCAACGGCTCCTTGCCCGTCCGCGCTCGCTCTTGCCCAGCAGTGCACCCAGTGCTGTTGACGCCTGACGAGGCGCAGCTGCAGAGGCGTCCCACCTGCGGCGCGTCACGGTGACGCTGCCGCCACCCGCCCGCATGGACTTTCGCGCCGCCGCGGGCGACCTGCCGCGCGACACGCACATGGCGCTGTCCAGGCTGCTCGGCGCCTGCGGCGTCGATTACGAGTTCAAGGGTGAGCTTCCACGCCCCAACAGCCTCGCCACGACTGGCAATCTGGGCACCAGGGTCAGGCGCAGGGCCGTCAGTCCTGTGCTCTTCCACACGGGCGTTTGATAGGTTTCTCCTTGTCGGAGTGCGTGCTTGCTGTGTGCCCTGTCTGGGAGCGCAAAGGCTTGAGGATCGCATGGCAGCCAGGCTCACGCCCACCAGGGCCAAACACAGACCCGTTGAGGTGCTAACAGGCGGCGGCAAGGATATGTCGCACGCGTCGCTGCGGCTCTTTGTGCCCGGCGCGGCGGACGAGCAGCGCGGGCGGCAGGCAGAGCGGATGACCGCCCTGCAGGAGCTGTCTGCGCTGCGCACGGTCCTGCGCATGGGCCGCGGGGTGCGCGCCACGGCCCACGCATGCACTCCGCGCATGCCGAGGTCGCTCGCCGCGGCTGCTGCGCTCGCACATGCTGAGGGAGTCATGCAGGGTCTCGCGCAGTGTCAGATGTATGCATCGGCCAACCAGCGGCGCAAGGAGGGCGTCATGCTTTCCGCTGTCAATGAGACTCCCGGTACATTTGGCCAGACGGATGCAGACGCCGACCACACTGGATGAAGTGCGCGACGCCCTTGCGCAGGTCACCGTGGCCTTTGGAGGGCCAGCCTTGGGCCTGCCCATGCCTGAACGCGTGGAGCTCCTGCGGCGGCTGGCAAGGGCGCTGGACAGCGCCAAGCCGGCGCAGCTGAGGGGCGTGCAGGTGCGGAAGGAGCCTCTGTGGCCAGCGCCGCGGCTTGCGCTTGTGAGGGACCTGCGGCAACACGACCGCGCTGTTGGATTTGGTCGTGCATGCACGGGTCCAAAAACATCACCGGCGGTCCTTGAAGAGGACAGAGAAGCCCGCTGCATTCGCGCAGGTGCTGTTTGGCGGGGAGTATGGGATTGACAGAGAGGGTCGCCTGCGCCTGCAAATCGATGACTCTCCACTGGTGTGGGCAAAGTGCGCCCTACCTTGACCACAGTGCGACTCGTGGTGCACCTGTATGCAGCAGGCATGATGGGTGTGGTCCCACGTGTCATGCAATCCAATGCCCAGCGACACACCCCTGACCTTAGGATTGATTTGGCGGTCACACCCGATTGTGTTGGTGACGGCTGGAGCATGGAAAGTGCCGCACAGTGAAGCCCCTTGTAGTACCTATGATGCTCAATGTGTACGGGCAAGCGAAGCTGCGTCCTCACAAGTTGTATTTGTGCATGAGAGCCACCGGGCAGCACCTCTGCTCCTAACTGTAAATAGGCCCTGGCTGACGCCCCCGCGCGCCCCCACGCGCCAGGCACCTGCTGGAGGCGGACGTGCAGGCGTGCGCGGCGCGGCGCGCGAGCGCGGCGCAGCTGGCCGCGCTGGAGACGGCCGTGGCGGGCGCGGCTGGGCTGGCCATGGTCTACTGCGCGCCCGCGCTGCGCCTGGCGCCCGCCTACATCGCTTTCCTGGAGCGCCTGGCCGCAGGCGGCCGCGCGCCCATGCGCCCGCTCGGCGGCTTTCACGAGCTGCCGCTGTGCGTGGTGCCGCCGCCGCCGGCGGGCGTGCCCACTCAGGCTGCGGGCGGCAGCGGCGGCGGCGGCAGCGCACCCGGGGGGCCGGGCCGGCCACCGGGCGGCGGCTGGGCGGTCAACACGGAGCTGGGCTTCGTGTCGGCGCCGGTCAGCGCCACGGCCGTGGAGGTGCACGCGTTCATAGAGGTGGCGCCCCTGGGTGTGGCCCCATCGCCTGCCGGGGGCGGCAGCCGGGGCGCGACCCTGCAGATGGCCGTCTGACGACTGCTGTGTGGCGTGCTGGGGCGTGTGCAGCTGCTCGGCCTGTCCTTATCGGCGAGCGCGCCCCGCGCGCGCAGGCGCGCGGCGCAGAGGCGCTGGCAGCCATGCGGCGCAGCCGGGAGGAGGCGGCTGCGGCGGAGGACCTGCGCGCGGCGGCCGAGCGGCGGCTGCGCCTGCGCCGGCTCGGCCGCGGCGCCGGGCTGCCGCTGCGGCGCTTCCGCGCGGCCGTGCTGCGGCTGCTGCATAACGCCGACGCGTTGCAGGCGCGCCGCAGCCGTCCACCGCCAGCATGTCACGCTCCTCCATGTGTCCATCCATGGTGCGTCACAGCGAGCATGACCACCCTCTGCTGACGACCTGTGCTGCCACTGCACCAGGGCCACGTGCCGGACATAAGTAACAGGTCCGCATGCTGGACACAGGTCCACATCGGCGCCCCTGAGGGAGGTCGGTGCTGTGCAGGACGTCATTTCGGGCCTGGAGGTCGTGGTCGGCGAGGCCAACAGCGTCCCGCCGGATGGCGCACACATTACCATTGCCTGGGACTTTGAGGTCTAGACTCTCAGAGACTTTGGGGTTTAGCCCAATGCGTGCCATCCGCATGGACAGGGTAGGATAGGCCTAAACGCATGAAATTTACTCCTGCACACCCGGCACGTTCTGCGCTGACCGGTGGGGGCGTGACTTGCTCGACACCTTCATGGGTTGGCAGGAATTTTGGTACAGGCCCTGCATGGCGTGACCAGCCAGGACTGTTTAAGACGTGCTGCGCGAACCGCCTGCCCCTCTGTGTCCCACTCCTGCATCTGCCGCCAGCGCACCCAAACGCTTATAGTGCTCATGATCAGTGACCTCTGCATGCTAGTCAACATAGCGCGGTGCACCCTTGTGCACAGAACTCTCAGCAGGAGTCCCTCTTGGTGTGTGCTGGCCTGTATGCTGAGCGCCCTAAGTAGACGGTGCATCATGCAGGTTTCCATGGCACGGAAACCTAACTCAGCAATCAGAAAATGGCATTAAATGCAGTATTGCTTATGGGCCAGGCAGTCGACGTGTGGGGTGGTGCCAGCACATAGCAATGCGCTTCATCCTGTTAGAGAGTGCGCAGTGCTTGTGCGGCGCGGCGCGGTAGTGCAAGAGGCGCGCCGTTGCGCTGCTCTGGGTGCGAGAAGTGCTGGGCACTGTGCATTGACTGGCTGTTTGCCAAGGAGGCGTGTGGTTGGCGCAAGCAGTAGCTTTGGCTGAGGGTCGAGCTAGGAAGGAAGCCCTGCACGGGCAGCTGGCCTCGGCGTTTGCCTCGGCGTTTGGTTCTATCACACTGCGGGTCGCCCTGTTCACTGAAGACTTGATAGCGCCCGGTCGCGGGTTGTCAACTCATGCACTCGGCATTGCATTCAATAGCCGCTCTGCAGGAGCGAGCTCAGCGACCACGGCCGCCATTGATAGCCCGGGAGTGGGGTGTGGAAAGCAGTGAGAAGGGTGCAGGCCAAGCTCACGTAACAAGCGTGTGCTGGAGCAGGCCAGGAAGTCGGGGGAGATGGAAGACCTGGTGCTGTACTGCGCGGCGACTGGCGCTATGCGCCTTGCGAACCTCGCCGTCTTTGGCAGGCCTCAGCGGCGCCTGGAGCAGCAGGTGCGCAATGCAGGGATGCAGCCGAGAACGTTAGTCCCTGCTAGGTGCATGACGTTTGACAAGAGGTGACCAGCGCATATGTTCGTCGCTCTGGAGGCGTAACTGGCGAGCCGCAGCTGGGCTGGCAAACACTTCACCTCCTACTGACCTCTGTCTCCGGCCTTATCGAGCAGTGGACAGGAAAGCAGTGGCGTGTACCATAGCTATTCTTAGCGCATTGCCACCAGGTGCTATCCGTGAACCTCTATATATTTGCGCGCCGCGCAGGTCGCCGCGCAGCAGGCTCAGTTGGCGCAGCTGACCGCGCGGCTGGAGGCGCTGGAGGCTATAGCGGCGCTGCAGTGCGCGCCGGGCCAGGCCGCGCTGCCGGCGCCGTCGAGCGCGACCGTCGCGGACGCGTGCCTGCCGGTGGCCCTCCTCGTCGACCAGGCGCCAGCAGGTGGGCTGCGCACCTGCAGCCCGATCTGCCGCTCGCGTGACGCTTGCCGGCCCTTGCCGTGCCGTATCAGACCTATATGTGAGCTCGCAGACGCTGTTTGGCACAGGAGAACAGAGCTGGTGGCTCGGGCAGCTCGCGTGGTGCTGACAGTGGCCGCCCTCTGGGCTGCACGTGTGTAACGCAGAGCGCCTCCATGTCTGGTACTCATGCTGGGTGCATGCAAGGTGAGGCAGGCGCCTGGGCCGCTCTAACAGGCGTACAAGAGCTCAACGGGTGGCCTTCATGTGGCTCAATGAAAGCCACATGCAGTCGAACGCGCTCGCACGGCCCTGCCTGAGCAGCCCAGGTCATGCGGCGCCGCGGTGAGTGCTGGCTGCTGCGATGCAGGCAGCGAGGCGCGCGAGGGGCGCTCGCCGTCCAGCGGCAAGCGCGCTGCAGAAGACCTGGACCAGGCGTGCGATGAGCGGCGCAAGCGCGCGCGGTGCGCCCCTGGGACCCTGATGAGGTCAGGTAGCTGGGCACTGGCTTTGCAATGTCGGCATGCGACATTAATGCGCTGGGCCTGTTATAAGTCCACTTGCTTGCCGCCATGGTACATGCGGCCAGGGTTTGCTGATAGGCATGCCTCTGCAAGGCGTGCCCTTTGCAGGGCCTGCATGCGTGTCATGAGCGGCGGAACAGTGGCAGTCGCCCTGCATGTGCCGCATGTGGAGGAGGCTGCTGATGAGGCATCTCAGGCATGTGCAGGGTTTCCGGGGCATGGGTTCCGAAAGGCTGCGCCCCCACCTGGAAGTCAAGAAGGGACTGAGCCGGAGCGCGTGCACATGCAGATCGGCCTTGCACATGCTGGCGTGTGCTGACTTGCGGCCAGCGCGCAGGCCAGCGGATGCCAGGGACAGCCCCGGACCCTCCAGCCCAGGCGGCGCTCTGAGCAGCTTTCACCCGGCGCCGGTGCGCCTGCAGCAGCGGCCGTGTCGTGCTTCCCGTGCTTACTGCGCACCCTGCGTGCGCCCCTTCACTGCCAGGCCCCGGCCAGCCAGTGCACCCTGGATCCCCGCCCAACAGGTTGGTCGCACCTTGGCGAACGCCGTTGACGCCTGGCGCTGTGCTCGCGGCAGAGCGCGCCTGAGGCGGCGCCGCCCTCCGCGCCACTGCCGCCCGCCACTGCCACGCCCAACGACGCCGCGACTGGCGCGCGAGACCATGGCCTGCGGTGGATCGGCGAGCCCGCACCGCTTGAAGGGGCGCCTGCCGAGGAGCCGGAGCTCAGCGACGGAGTGCCGCTGCCTGCCGCCCCCGCGCCCCCGGGAGCTGCCGCGGCTGCAGGCGCCAGCGGCGGGGCGCACGAGGCGGGCGTCCAGGCGTGGTCCATGGGGGCATCAGAGGCTGCCAGGTGGGCAGGCGTCGTGGCACTCGCGTGCGCTGGCGGCGCGGCTGCCGCGGCAGAGGGGCGCGACGGAGGGTGTGTGGTGGACGGAGGGGACGCGGCGGGCGCATGCGTGTCGGGCGTGCCGGCGGCGCACTCTGGCGGGGACCCAAATCCTGGCCGCGATGCGCCGCTGGGGTCGCCGCTCGCCGTACCGCCCGGCCACACCCACCCGGGTCGCAGCCCTGCCCGCCAGCGCGGCGGCGGCGGCGAGGGCGGCTGTGCTGACGCGCCGGCCGCCGAGGCGGCTCCATGCACCGCTGCGGCGGCGCTCGCTGCGCAAGATGCACCGCGGCGCCCATACAGCACCGCAGAGCCCGGAGAGGCTGCGCAGCTGGCGGCAGCCGACAAACGTGTGCTGCCTCGTCTGCAGCGGCTGGCTTCTTTCCTTGCGGATGTAGGCGGCGGCGCAAGCGACGCCTCCGAGCAGGACATGGGGAGCCGTGGCTTGGCGACTGGCGCGTGCGACAGCCCTGCGCGGCTGGAACCGCCCATGTCGCCCGCCAGCGGCGCGCACGCGGGACAGTGCTCAGCGGGCGCTGCCGTGCCGCATGAGCCGGGGCCTGCATCGGGGCTCACGATGCCTGCGGCTGAGGCCAGCATGCCTGCGGGCGCGGACCCCAAGGAGACAACCGGAGTGGCCGCCGCTGGGCCTGCCGACCATGGGAAGTGCGCAAGCGCGCCGCGGGGCACTCCGGGCGGGTCACAGCGCAAGCGCGCTGCTGGCTGGCCCGCCGAGGTATTCGCTGAGGTGCCCGCCGCTGGCGCGGGTGTCCCCAGCTCGGCGGCCGCTGCAGCAGCAGGGCCAGGTGCTGCCGCCGCAGAGGAGGCCGAGGTGGCCGGCGGCGCGGGCCGCGGCGCGAGCGGCGGGCGCGGCCGGCGGCGGCGGGCCGGCCGCCGGCGCCTTCTTGGCGGCCTGGCGGCATGGGCGTGGCGCCGCGTGCGCGGCCTGGCCCGCCCCGGCCAGCCAGCCACGGCGCCGGCCGCGTCGGCCACATCGCCGCCCGCCGCGCCCGCCGCCGCCGGGCCCGCCGCAGGCACGGACGGCCAGGCCGGCCGGTCGGTGCGCGCCACAGAGCGGCCATCTGCGGGGCGGGCGACCAATGACCTGCCCAACAATGCCCAGCTCACCCTCGACGTGGGGCCGTTCCTGTCGCTGGGCGCGGCAGACCGCGCGCCCGCGCCAGGCGCGGACTTTGCCGCGGCGTCGCGCCAGCTGCTGGAGGCACTGCAGTCGGACGCCGGCGCTTGCCCGCAGCTGCCGGCGCCTGTATCTGCCGCAGGTCCGCCCGCGGGCGCCCGCGAAAGCGCCGCAGGCCAGCTCGGCACTGCAGGCGAGGCAGCGGTGAAGCGCCGGGCCAGCCGCTGGGGGGAGCCTCACGTGCCGCAGGCCGGCGGCGGGGACGATGGTGCCGGTGCTGGGCCGCACGCGGGCGGGCTGTCCGGGAGCCTGAGCTGGTCACCGGCGAGCCTGGCGCCGCTGGCATCCCCCTCCGCGGACGGCGCGCAAGGCGCGCCCGACGATGCGCGCGCCCCCGGGGACCTGTGGTGCCGGCCGGGGCCGCGGTTCGCGGAGGCAGCCGCCAGCGGCGGCGGCCTTCACTGCGACACTCCGCACTCGTCGCCACAGCTCGAGCAAGGCAGCCTGGGGGCGGCTCGCGCGGCCGCCGCCAGCCCGCGCTCTTGCGGCTGCAGCCCGCTGGAGCGCGCCGGCGGCCGCCGCCCTGCTGACGGCGAGGACGAGCGCGGTCGTGACCCGAGCGCGCGCGCCGGGACCCCCAGCGACAGCGAGCCCTGGGTCAGCGCCCTCTTCGCCCGGCGCGCGCGTCGCCTGGGCAGCAGCGGCCTGAGCCGGGGCAGCGGCCAGGAGCTACCGGTGCCGCGTGCCGCGGACGGCTCCCGCAGCAACGCCGGCACGGCGCGGGGGCGCGGCGCGTCCCCGGGCGCGCACAGCGGCGGCCGCGTCTGCGCAGAACTTATGGCGACCATCCGCACCCGCAGCCGCGATCGCAGCCGCGGCCGCGGCCGCAGCCGCAGCCGCAGCCGCGGCGGCCGCCGCGGCCACCACCACCCCCGCCATCACAGCGACAGCCACCGCCGCCACCACGGCCGCCGCCGCCGCCACCACCGCGCCTCGCCGAGCGGCTCCAAGCGGCGGTGCGCAAGCACGGCGAGCGGCGGCGGACCGCAAGGCGGCGGGCTCGTGTCGCGTGCGGCCCGCTCCGGCCGCTCCGCTAGCCGCGGGCGCAGCCTCGCATGCGGCGGCCGCGGCGGCGCCCGCGGCGCAAGCTCCACGCCGGGCGCCGCCGGCGGGCGCAGCCCGAGTGCGCCTGCGCCGGTCGGGCGCCCCGCGGGCGCTTGCGGAGACCCGGCAGGCGCGCCCCATGCGGCCGCCTGGGCGGCCCCGGCGAGCCCGCGCGCGGCGAGCGCCGCCTCGGCCGACAGCAGCCCGCCGCCGCCCACGGAGTGGCTGCTGCTGGGGCAGCCAAGCCCCGGGCTGGCGCCGCTGCCAGCTGCCATGCGCACCTGGCGGTTCTCCTTCGACTTCAGCGACCTCCCGCGGCGCCTGGCTGCCGGCGCGCGGCCGGCCGCAGCGGCGGCAGCCAATGGCCGTGCGGCCGCCCAGAACGCAGCGCCGCCTGGCGCGCCCCCAGCCGCGGCGCCAGAGGGCGGCCAGGCGCACCGCGATGCCCGCAGCCGCGTGCCTGCTGAGCTGGCAGCGGGGCCCGAGAGCTCACCCCTCGACGGGGACCACCAGCGTCCGCCCTTGGCACCGGGGCCGCCTGCAATGGGGCACATGGAGGGCGCGCGCAAGACCGCGCCTGCTCTGCTGCCCTGCGCGCTTCCCTCGCTGCAGGGGCGCTGCGGCAGCCCCGGCCGGGCGCCGGCGGCCTCTGACCCCGACCAGGCGCCCCGCGCGCTCGCGTCTCAGCCCTCAGGCCAGCCCCGCGCCGCAGACGCCGGGTCCGGCCGCGAGGGTGCGGAGGGGCTGCGCGCCCTGCTGGGCAGCGGGGACGTCCGCTCGAGGGCGCGCCGCGCCTCGCCCGAGGCCTCGGGCGGGGCCCCGGGCGCCGCACGCCGCCTCCCTGACCTGCAAGAGATGTGGCGCGCGTCCGAGAGCCTCCTGAAGCAGTGCGGCGAGGGCTGGGCCTCGGGCGGCGCGCCCGCCGCGAGCGGCGCTGGGCGGGCGGCTGCCGGCGAACGGTGCATGCCGGGCACGGAAGAGCTGCGCGCAGCCGACCATGGCCGCATGGACCTGCGGGCCTGGTGCGCGCACGCGCTCGGTCCACCAAAGATGTGTTCAAAACATCGCCCATGTGGCGCTCGTGCACGCGATGCAGCGTGAAGCACAATCCAAGGGACAGCTCCCAATGCAGCTGTTCAGCTCGATGCAGCACGCCATCCGTGTCGGTCCCGCATTCTGCAGTGCTGCTCGATGGATTGCAAGGACGCTCAGCTGTCAGCATGTGTCCTCCACTTGACGCTGTGTGGCCTGAGTGGATTGTGTACACCATGGTTGCGCTGACCGCTGCGCGAGGGGGGGCCTGGTGCATGCAGGCGCCATGCATACCGGAGAGGCCGACACTCGGGACGCTCCCAGGACACCATGCCTTCGAACAGCGACATGGATGGGTGAGCGGTCCCGGGGCTTCCATCCGCTGGATGCAGCTGGGGTCCTGCTCTGGCAGCCGTGCTCGTCAGGCATTGTGTGCAGGTCCAGGGCCCCAGGCCGAGTGCTGTGTGTGCGTGTTTGGGTGCAACCATGGACTATGGGGGAGCGCCCACTGGCTTTGGATCAAATGGCAGCAGCCGTGGAGACTTTTGCTGCCGGTCGCGTGACCGCGAGGTGCTGCACAGGGTGCAGGCGAACACAGAGTGACAGGGTGAGCCGGTGTGTCTGTGCGGCAGGCCACCATGGCGCCACTCGCACGGCTCCGGGAGCGCACAGCGCACGCGCGGCCCCGCCGCCGCGCGCCAGCCGCCCGCCCTGGACGCGCCGGACGGCAACATCATCTGGCTGTCTGACGGCTGATCAGGACATGCGGATTGGTTCATGGACAACGGGCGGCCGGGGTGCGGGCGCACTGCGTAGCCGCTGTCTGGTGGTAGGAGTCGTTGTAGCAGGACGGTGCGGTCTTTCACGGCAGCACATGCGCTTTTGGCTCTCCAGGTGTGGCTGTGCGCAGCCGCGCGGGACCATGCGACTGCCTGTTGGTAAGGCGTGCTTCGCTCGGTCATCATCGCTCAGGCTCTGCGGATGTAGAGGATAGCAGGAGGCTGTGTGTGAAGGCAAGATGCGACTGTTCATCTGCAGTGGCGGGCTGGCAGGCGCCGCGTTCAGCCTCACAGGCCGTGTGTCTGCATGCAGGTCTGTGGATGCATTGGCTGAGGATTACCTCCTTTCTTTGCGCAGGTAGGCAATGTGTGTATGACTGTGTACCTACTTTACGCAGGGCGTTTAGGCAGGGGCAGCTGCCTGGCTGCTGGGGCCGCCTGCCCGCCTGAGCCGCGTGCTGGGTGTTCAGCAGCAGCGGAGGTGGCCCTGCTCCCTTTCGAGAGGTGTGGATGTATATCAGACATCGTGTGTGGCTGGCTCGAGCAAAGGCACATGCATGGCCGGCATGGTGTACAGGCCCCATGCGGGGACGCCGGCAGCGGGGCTGCACCAGAGGGAGTGCTCACCTCTTGTGTAGACTGCAGGCTGTTGGCAAGACATTGGGGTAGAGGTATCTGGCCTGCGTTTACATACCAGCCGAGCGACGCCCTGCCGTCACTGCACCCACAACAACGATAGCGACCGGGTGTGCGGGCGCATGCCTGCAGGACTCCAGCGCTATGCGGTGGTAGGCAGTGGCAGTGCAAAAGAGGTAAAAGTGGTTCACGCAACATGCATGCATGGGTAGAGCCTGCATGAGCGTTGTGAAGACCTCCTGGCGTCATTGCACATGTTGGGACGGTAGGAGTCGCACTGCCATAGCCCGCATGGCGGCTATGGAGTGTGAGTGGTTTGCATATCTTTCCTGTTAGAGGTGCGCACAAAGGTGCGCAATGTGGAAGCATGTGCTTTAGTGTACAATAGTACTGTTTTGTTGTATGCCTGTAAAGCCGGATGCGGTGAAAAATGTCAAGTACATGCATTCACTCCCTGAACAGCCCTTCAGAAAACATTAGAGGCCACATCAGGTCCTCCTCAATGAGAGCACGCTGGGGCTGCAAAGGACAGGGCGGATGTCGTTGATGCTTGCCAAAAGCAACTCTGAAAAGGAGACAATGTGCCCTGCAGCTCCAAGTTGGGCCGCTCAGCAGCACTGGCTCGCGTTGGCGCCCTGAGCTTGCCGCATCGCTCCTGCCGGGCGCGGCAATGTCCCGAGCCCGCTGACTGTGATGTCCCGGCAGACGCTGCTGGACGCCGTGCAGGCGCTGTACTACCACCCCGACGACGCTGTCAAGAAGCAGGCGGGCGCCTGGCTGGAGCAGTGGCAGCGCTCGCTGGACGCATGGAGCACGGCAGATGCCGTGCTGCACGACGCCAGCTCATCAGTGGAGGCGCAGTACTTCTGCGCGACCACGCTGCGCACCAAGGTGCGCCCACGCTGCAGGCTTCCTGACCACCTGAGGCGATGGGCGCTTTGCTCTGCATGCTCCACCAGGCTTAGAGGAGCAGCGTGGCAAGCGCGCGGCGAGCGCTCAGCTCGTACCGATTGCCTTTGATGCGCTGTCAGCTGCCCATGTTCGACGGGCCAGTTTCGTTTCGAGCAGTTGACTCAGCAGCAGAGTAGCCGAGCGCCTCAGGTGTGGGCCCTTGCCCCCCATACCAACCCCCCCTTCAGCCGGGGGGACAGCTCCAGGCAGCCCCTGAGCTTCCTGCGCAACGTTGTGGCCGCGCGGCGCCGCGAGCGGCCCCCGCCCGAGCCGGGCCGGCGCGCGCGCGCAGGTGCAGCTGGACTACGATGAGCTGCCGGCCGGCGCGGCGGCCAGCCTGCGCGACAGCCTGGTCGGGCTGCTGCTGCACTTTGCGCGCGGCAGCCGGCCGACGCGCACGCAGCTGTGCCTGGCGCTGGCGTCGCTGGCGGCGCACCTGCCGGCTGCCGAGTGGGGCGGCGGCGGCTGCGTGCAGTGGCTGGCCGCCCGGCTGTCGGGCGAGCCAAGCGAGGCCGCGCTGCCGTGCATGCTGGAGCTGCTCACTGTGCTGCCGCAGGTGCGCGCCGCCCGCCCGCCCGGCCGCGCTTGGGATGTGTCGGCTCGCGAGCGTCGAAGACGCAGCAGTATTGCATGCTGATGGTATCGCCAATGCGTGTGCCTCTGCTTGGTGTCTGCTACAGCTTGACAGCGCCTGGCCGCATCATTGAGGCACACTCGGATGTCTGGGCAGCTGCGGTGAGAGCGAGCCGCGCGTGACTGCTGTCCTCGAGCTGACAAGCCGATGGCAGCGGGAGTTCTGCAGCTGCCACCTGGATGCCACGCCAGCACTTCCAGCCGTGTGTCGGACGTCTGTGGCTGCATGCCGTGGTCGGGCCGAGCCAGTGGTGCCGAGCCACATGCGCGCAGCCGTCCGCGGCACAGCATGGCCGGTGTCAGGGCCGCCCAGCGTCAGGGCCGCCCGCCCGCGCCGCGCAGGAGGCCGGCAGCTACCGCCCGGCCGTGCGCCCGGAGCGGCGGCGCGCGATGGTCGCGGAGCTCGTCGGCGCGGTGCCGGCCGCGCTGCAGGTCCTGGCCGCCTGCCTGGAGCGGCACCATGGTGCGCCGCTGCGCGCCCGCTCGCCTGGCGGGCCCCTCCGCCGCGCTGCATGAGGATCGCGCAGTGCGTGTGCGGCTCCGAAGCGGCGGCCCCAGCGCACACAGGCTGCGGCCGCGGACCGGGTCAGACGCGCGCGGATCACGCATGCCTGTTTTTTGTAAGCCGCAGGCCCCGCATGGTGCCGCACTTGATCTTGCTCTCGGGGAAGTAAGCTATGACGTGGATCGTGCGTGTGGCGCCACGCTGAGAGCTGTTGGCCGCCCGCGCTGCGCGGCGCTGGCTGCGCGCATGCCGGGGGCGCTCGGCGCTGGCTGCGGCGGGATGCGCCCACGCAAGCAGGGCGTGGGTGCAAGCGGCCCGACCCGGGCGCGGCTGCGCAAGCCGCCAGGCCCCTGCGCGGCTGCCCGAGCGCCAAGGCCGGGGCGCGGCTGCGCGCGCAGCGGACCGCGGCCGCGAGCAGGCGCTGGAGGCGTTTGGCGCCTGGCTGCGCGTGGCGGCCGGCAGCCCGCAGCTGGACGGCGCCGCGCTCGCCGCGCACCCGCTCACGTCCGCGGCGCTCGCCGGGCTGCAGGCGCGCGCGCCGCGCCGCGCGCCCCCGCTCGGCCTCTGCCTGCCCCCGCGACGGCGTCGCCCGGCTGAACCCCGGGCCGTGCCGGCGCGCTCCGATGCCGCGTCCCCGCGCCGACGCGAGCTCGGCCTGGGGCGGCGAGGCGGGCGCGCGCGCGCGACAGGAGTCGGAGACGTTTGACGCGGCGGTGGAGGCGGTGTGCGAGCTGGTGTACTGCACGGCGAGCGGCGGGCAGCCGGAGGCGCCCATGCTGCCCCTGGTCCAGCGCCTGGTGCCGGCGGTGCGGGCTCGCCGCGTCGGCCGCCGGGGGCCTGCCTGCCGGCAGGGTGTGTGCACGACTGACCGGTCTGGTCGCGCTGTGCGAGGGCGCCCACACCCTGCACGGATGCTCTTCCCTGCTGTACGTCCGTACCACTACGTGGCAGGCCTGCACTGGCTTCCAAGGCAATGGTATGAGCGGTGGGCAGGAGCGCTGCGTCGCGCCCAGTGCACCTGAGCGGCTGGGGAGGGTCAGGTGCTGGAGCTGCGGCCGCGCTTTGCGGTGCTCGCCCAGCGCGAGGCAGCGGCGCGCGGGGGCGGCGCAAGCGGCGGCGGCGGCAGCGGCGGCAGCGGCGGCGGCGGCGGCGGCGGCGGCGGCGGCGGCGGCGGCGGCGGCGGCGAAGGCACCGACGAGGGCGACGACGACAACGAGGCGGCCAAGGGCATGGCGCGGCTGTTTGCCGAGATCGGGGAGGCGTACACGGCGCTCATCGCGACAGGCGCGCCTGGCGGCCCGACCGCTTTGTGACGTGTTGGATTCGGGACCAAGGACTGCTGTGTCCAGCTGCCTGCACGGCCAAGCCGGCGGCACCCGCACGAGGCCCCGCTCGGGCCGCACCTGGTCTGCACGTGGCCCTGCTCGGTATGGACCTGCTCTGCTTGTAACCTATGTTGAGCAGCACAGGTAGGCACATGTGCGGGCGTCGCCCACATGTCATCCAAGCGAGGGCACTGATGTGAGGGCGCCGCGGTTGCGGTGGCCGCGCGCAGGCGCGCCGGAGGCCATGCGGCCGGTGGAGGCGCTGCTGGAGGTGGCGGCGTTCCCGGACGACGGCATTGCGGCCATGTCGTTCAACTTCTGGCACCGCCTGGCGCGCCACCTGACGACCGGCTTCGCCCCGCAGTCGCTGGACGCCGCGAGCGCCGCCGAGGTGACCCGTGCACGGCCGCGACTGCGGATCTGGCAGAGCGCAGCCTGCCGCGCTCGCGTCCTTCTTCTCTGCAAAGCCTGCTTGACACGCCCGCCAGCTGACGCCCCATTGGATGACAGAAGGGTCAAAGCCCCCGCTCTGCTCCAGGTTGGTCCGCATCTGCAGGCCCGGCCGCAATAGGCCGGGCGAGCTCGGGCGCGGTAGGCGCTCCGCCTGCCGGACCGTGCTCGACGCCTGCCGCCGCCCTGTCGCCGCGCCGCCTGACGTGCGCCCGGCGCGGCGCCGCGCAGGCGACCGGCGCCGAGGAGGGCCGCCGGCGGCTGGCCGTGTTCGTACCCGCGTTTGAGCGCCTGGTGACGCTGGTGCGCGGGCGCGTGCGGCTGCCGGACGACTGGGACCTGCTGCACAGCGACGAGCAGAAGGACTTCAAGCGCGGGCGCTTCGCGGTCGGCGACACGCTGCTGGACGCCGCCAGTGCGCGCCCGGCCGCCGCGCAGCCCGCGGCGGCTCGGCGCGGCAGCGCCGACGCCGCCCCCGCGAAGGGGTTGCCTGCGTGCTGCATGCAGTGCTGCACGCGTGCTCTGGCGCACTGCTCACCCAGCTCCAGCCTGGAGTTGTGATCATAAACATATTTTTGCGGGTGCCGCCACCCAGTCTGCAGCGCCGTGCCAGCGCTCGAAGCGCAGCACGCCGCACGTCCGCATTGCACACAGCAGCCCCCCCAGCAAAGCTCTGCTCGGCCAGCGGCCTGCCGCACCTGCACCGCCGAGCCTCGGCAACCTGACAGCGCCCGGGGGTTGGCCCTAACGGCCCTAACCCTATTGCCAGGCATCCTGGGCGCGGAGCGCACGCTGGAGCTGCTGCTTGCGCCGCTGCAGGGCGCCGCGGCCGGCGGCGCGGGTGATTGGCGCACCGTGGAGGCGTGCGTGTACTGCGTGCGCGCCATCCACAGGTGCCCGGCCCGCATAGGGCAGCCCCCGCTGCGTGTGGCCATGCTGCTCCTCGCAGAGGGGCGGCATGAAATGGAAAAGATGAGGGCGGCGCCGCACGAGGGCACACTTGCGACGCTAGGGCACTGATGGCCGCCGCGGCGGCCGCGCAGGACGGCGCCGCCGGCCGACAACGCGCTGCTGCTGCGCCTGTTCGGCGGCCTGCGCGGCCTGCCCGACGCGCCCATGCTGCGCTACACATGCGCGATGACCGTGGCGGCGTACGCGGGGTGGCTGGCGCGCGCGCTGCGCGCGGGCGCCGCCGACGCGCTCCTGTCTGAGCTGCTGCAGCTGCTGACCGACGGTGCGCGCGCCGCGCCGGCGCCCACGGCGCGCCCTTGGCCGCGCAGTGGGCGGCTCCCCGGAGGCTTATGTCGCGCCCTCTGCCCGCGCGCGGCTGACCGACGCCGGCGCAGCGGCTCTCTGCAGCTCACAAAAGTTCTGGCCGCTCGCGCCGCCGCCTCCCTGTGCATCGCGGCCGCCAAGCCGTGCACTGGCCGTGCAGCGCGCTCAGAGCGCGCCCGCCTGCCCCCGGCGCGCAGCGCTGGGCGACCGCGAGGCGTGCCCCGCGGCGGCGCTGGCGCTGCGGCACCTGTGTGAGGCGGCGCCCGCGCACCTGGCGCGCTACGCGGAGGCGCTGCTCGGGCTGTTCCAGCGCGTGGCGGGCACGGGGCCGCCTGCCGTCGCCAATGGCGGGCCCGGCACCGCGGTGGGCGCCTGGCCCGTGGACGGCATCGCGGGCGACGAGGAGGACGTCCTGCAGGCGCGTCCGGCCGCCCGACGAGCCTCTGCAGCCCCATGCGGCCGCCGCGCTCAGGCCGCTTGCCGTGGCACGCGCCTCACGCTGCCTCTTGGCGGCCTGATGCGTCTGCTTCCGCGCTACCGCCATCGCCCTGCAGTGGGGCCCCGAAAGCGTGTACATGCGCGAGGCGAGCGCGCCGCATGTCGCCAGCCTGAGCCTGCCGGCGCGCCGAACACGCGCCGGCCAACCGCTGTCATCAGTGCAAGGTCTGGTGACTGCTGGCCGCGACGGATGTCGTACTCTAGCCAATCACGTGAAAGAGCTCCGGCCGGCCAGGTGATGGAGGCGGTCGCGCACGCCCTACCCATGACCCCAGTTTCCGTGGCCGGCCAGGTGGTGGAGGCAGTTGCGCACGCGGTAACCGCGCTGCCGGCCGAGCAGCGCCGCGCGGCGCTGGCGGCCATGCTGGCGCCGCTGGTGACGCCGCTGCAGGCCGCCCTGGTGGCGCCCGCCGGCGGCGGCGGCGCCGCCGGCGCCGGCGGAGCGCTCCCCGGGCCGCCCGCGTCCGCGGCGCTCGTGATCCAGCTGGTCGACCGCCTCACGGCCGTTTTCCGGTGCGCGGCCGCCGGCCAGGCCATGTCCCCGCCAGGGCCGCCGGGACCGCGCAGCGTTCATTGTTTGGTGGCGTCCACAGCGCTGCGTCAGCCGCGTCCGCCGTGTCTGCTGATCGACACGCACCCAAACCATACAGGATGCCGGGACAAGGATGCGAATTGACAGCGTCCATGACGGCAAGCGCCTTGCGGCGAGCGCGCGCCCGGCCGTGCGCACGGCTATGTGGCAATGCCGCCGTGCGAGCCGCGCGCAGGTACGTGGACGACCCGGAGGCGGTGGCGGCCGCGCTGGCGCGCGTCTGGGGCGTACTGGAGGCCGCGCTGGCGCGCTTCCGCGATGACGAGCGCTGCGCGGAGCACCTGTGCCGCGCGCCGCGCTACGCGCTGCGCACCGCGGTGCGGCGCCCGGCGCCCGGCGCGCGCGGCGGGGCCCCAGGCCTGCTGCCCGCGGCGCGGCGGCGGCCGGGCCGCCGCTCGCGCCTCTGCGGTGGCTGCACGTGCGCGGGCGTTGCCAAAGCGGTGCATGCGATGCTGCGGCGTGGGCCTGCGTCGAGGCCTGCTCTCTCGGGCCTGTAATGCCGAAGCAAGGGCTTGCCGTGAGCGGTGCGAGTAGGCGGGCACACCGGGCGGACGCATGCGGCGGCACTTACAAGCCCGAGCTCTGCGATTCGCGCTCCTGGTTGGCCCTGCTCATCAGCCACAGCGTGACCACGCTCAAGGAGGGTCGCTCACCGGCCGGCTCGCGCCGGAGCGCTGCTGCTGCATGACTTGTGTTTGTGGCCAGGGGTGCGGTGTGCCGGCACCCGGCCCGACTGCAGCACAGTCACAACTTCTGGCGCGCCACGCGCGCCAGCCTGAGGCGCGCGGTGCGCCAGGGCGCGGCCGCGGCGGGGCTGGTGCCGGCGCTGGCGAGCGCGCTGCCGCGCTGGTTCGCGGCAACGCGGCACAGCGCGTTCCTGTACGTGGCCAGCGAGCTGGTCAAGGTGTTTGGCGGCGACGCGGCGCTCGCGCCGCAGCTGGGTGCCGCCCCGGCCTGCCCCCGCACCATGCCACCGTCAGGAAACACCGTGAGTGGGGGTTGAGCGGGACACACGCCAGCTTTGTGGAGCATGAGACAGCACGATCGCCACACGTGCATGGCTTCTGATGCGCAGACATCGTGGCTGGTACCCCTGTGCCTGCATGCGCCCTGCCTGCACGCACGCAGGCGCGCTGCCCATAGCAGGACGGGCCACGCCCCTGACCTGGCCGGCATGGGATTTGTGATGCCCCGCGCGGCGCGCACGCAGCCGCTTCTACAGCGAGCACCCCCGCCGCCAGCCCGCTGAGCGGCCGGACCCCGCGCGGTCGCGCGCAGGCGAGCTGCTCGGCGCGCTGCTGGGTGAGGCGTGCGGCCGGCTGCGCAGCCTGCGCGAGGTCGGCGACGCGCCCGACCTGGCCGACGACGCGTTCCTGCTGGCCGGCCGCGCGCTGCACTACGCGCCGCCGCTCGTGCTGGCGCCGCCCGCGCTGCTGCCCGCGCTGCTGGACTCGGCCGCAGCCGGCCTGCTTGTGCAGCACAGGTGCCGCGCGGCCGCGCGGGCCCGGCCCGGGCGGCTGGCTTGATCTCCTGAGCCCGGCCCTGCCGCCCGGGTCTGGGCGTGGCCTGCCTGTGCACGCGGCAGTGGCGGCGAGGCAAGGCAAGGCGCTGGGTGAGGGCTGCAAGTGGCGGTCAGTATCATGCCATGCGCCCCGGCAGCAGCCAGCCAGCGCGGGCACCACAGATGCCAGGCGTTGCTGTGGCCCGGTCAGCGCATGGAGCCGAGCGGCGGTGCATGCGTGCTGAGCGCGCTCCCCGCATGTGCGCTGTGCAAGCACGCATAGCAGAACACTGCATGGTTGGCGCTGCGCTGCGACGCACGGCAACTGTGCCGCGGGCGGCAGGGAGGCCTGCTGCTCCATCCTGACCTTCGTCGTGCGCCTGTTCGACCCGGAGGTGCTCGCGCGCTGCCCGCCAGAGCTGGTGCAGCAGGCGCGCGCCTGGCCCCTGTGGATGGCAGCTGGAGCGCTTGCTGCTGCCACAGTGCTGTCCGGAGGCGCGTGTGGGTACCTGCCGGGCTGGGGCTGGCCTGCTGTGGAGGCTGGTGGGTGAGCACTATCACACACTGCGACGACGCGTGGCTTCATAGGCAGGCCTGAACCAGCCGCGCCTCGGCCCCACGCACGCTCGCACAGGATGCAAAGACTCGCTGCCAGGCCTTCCGTCTGGTCGCCGGCCGACAGGCGAGCGAGCGCGCCGAAGGGCCTGAGGCCGTGCGCAGGGTTTCCCGACCCTCCTGCTGCGCGCGGCGCAGGCGAGCGCGGCCATGGCGCCGCGCGCGAGCGGCCTGGTGCGGCTGCTGGTGGCGGGCGTGGCGGGCGCGCTGCCGCCGGGGCGCACTGGCGTCATCGCGGACGTGCTGTTCAGCCTCCTCAAGGCGCGCGCCCGCGCGCCGGCACGCCTGCCGCACGCCGGCGCGCCCTGTCAGTGCCCGCCGCCGCCATTGTGGGTCGAGGGAGGAGAGAGCTCCCTGGGCTGCTGCACGCTCCCGCACCTTCACGGCGTGCCGGGTCCGGCAGCATCCCCAAGGAGCTCAGCGCCCTTGGCCTCAGCACATGGAACATCATTGGCACAACCGCCTATTCGGCGGACTCCCGACCAGCTGCCCAGGGCCGCCGGCGCGCCTGCAGCCGGGGTGGCCGCGCTGAGCGCGCGCGCGCGCGGCAGGCCACGCAGCAGCAGGGCGTGCAGTGGCTGGCGGACGCGGTCGGGTTGATACCCGACGAGGCGGCGCCCGCCGCCGACCGCCACGCGCTGCTCGCCGCCGCCTCCGCCATCGCTGCACACGGGCAGAACGCCGACAGCAGCAAGTGCGCTCCCGCCCGGCCCGCTGCCCCGCCCCATATTGGCCCGTGCCTGTGCAGTGCATCTTGGGTGCCTGCATGACATGCGCACAGCACAGGGCTTCCGGCATGACGTTGACCGTCTCCAGCGCGCGCACCAGAACGGCTGTGGCCACCAGTCCGTCGCGCACCCCTGCGGCAGCGCCGCACGGCGGCGCGTGTGCCTGCATGCGCATGCGCTGGCACAAGGTATTGGACAGCGCGGCTCGAGGTGTGCAGCAAAGCCTGCACGACCAGGTGGGCATGACAGCAGCCAGAAGAACACCCCTGCAGCCCAGCGGGCCGCGCTCTGGGCTGCAAGGCGTGTTCTGGGCGCTGGGCTGCAAGCGCGCCGCGCGCTGCCGCAGGACGTTGGAGGATGCGCTGGAGGACCTGTCCGAGCTCGTGCGGCGCAGCCGGCGCGCGCTGGAGGCCGCGCTGCGCGCGCTGCTCCCGGCGGAGCTGCTGCCGCAATTTTTGCACTAGCGGCCGGGGCGCGAGCCGGGCCGGCCGCTGGCCGCTGTCGCGCGCCGGCCGCGCGGACTGTGTGAGTTGCGACCCAGGCGGCGCGCGCGCGCCCACAGCCGGGTCCAGCGCTCGCTGCTTGCTCGCTGCTGTGGATGGGAGTGCCCAGTCTGTCCGGTCGCTGTTTAAACAACTTAGTGCCTGGTCGTAGTCCGCCATCCTGCTGTACGCGCGGCCAGGGCAGTTGGGCTGCTCTACTGAGCTTTGGAGTGTGGTCAAGCGTCTGGTCAAACACACAAGAGGGGCAGATGAGAGTAGGCGGTAATGCGCGTGTCACGCGCTGTCGCTGCGCAATAGTGCGAGCGCTCGCAGGGAGGCTGCCTGCCCTTCGCGCAGACGCCCCACCCAGCCTACCACTCATGCTGTCTCTGAGAGCGTGCGCGAGGCATGTGGCGCATTCAGGTGCCAGAGTCAGAGACCACAGATCGGGTACCCAGGTCACTCGTACCTGCCGTGCGCTGAGCCTGGCATGTCTCGCAATGCAGCACCGGAAGTGCCAGCAGCTGCAGATTCGGATGCAGAGCTACATGCACTTGACACCTTATGCATGCGACACGGCATGCAAGTGTCCGCCTCTCAGCATGTGCATGCGCCCGGAAAGAGTTCGAGCTGCGCAGCGCTGGACTGGTTCAACGATCCGCCCAAGCCTGCCACTTGCACCCGGGGCCGGCACCGCGCGCATGCATGCGCATGCAGCGCCTCATAGTGAGTGAGGGTCACACACCATATGGTAGGGCTACACCCATGCCGTTCTTAAACCCTCAGACGCTCAGGCTAACCCTCTCGAGCGAGCACTCGCGCTCAGGTCTAGGGTTTCCATCCGCATTGTCGAGGTGGTGCGAGGTAAGCTTGGCAGGCAGCAGGCTGCGCGGGACGGCGCCCATGGCTGCGCCCAGGGCCGCAGTCAAAAAGGTGCACGGCTATGCCGAGTCGAGCGTGGAGGTGCGGGCGCTGCAGCCCTCCAAGGAGAGTTCGGCCACGCTTCGCCCCGCTCTGAACGCTGCGCTACGCAGGTGTCGTCGCTGGAGGTGTCGTCGGAACAGGAGAGCGCCGCGGCGAGCTTCGAGGACGACACGGTGCGCGCCGGGATGGCAGGGTTTCCCGCGGCGCGCCGGCAGGCCCCGCCCTGATGCATGGGCGCGGCGGCGCGCGCAGAACGACAGCCACTGCTTCAACTGCGGGAAGGCCACCAACCCGCTGCTCTGCTGCGAGCTGTGCCCGCGCGTGTACCATCCGCGATGCCTGCGGCCGCCGCTGGCGTCCATCCCGAAAGGGGACTGGTTCTGCCCGCGCTGCGTGCCGGTGCGGATGCTGCAGCAGGAGGTGGAGCGCATCGTCGGCGAGCGGATGCGCCCGTCGGTGCGCCGACCGGTTTCGGGCTCGCCGCACTGCTCCTGCCGGCGCGGCGGCCGCCCCAGCCTCGCCGGCTCTCCTCAGCACGACGCGGAACTAGAGCGCTGCCGCCGCGCGCAGAGGGCGGGGGAGCGGGAGGGCGACGACTGGCCGGGCCTGGACGCCGCGCAGGCGCCGGCCGCGCTCACCGCCAAGGCCGCGCGCAGCGTCAAGCCCGTCGGCGACCTGGACCTGCTCGCGGCGTTCGCGCTGGAGGGCGACGACGAGCTGCCCGACGCGGCCGCCGCGGGCGCCGGCAGCGCCGCGGGCGCCGGCAGCGACGGCGGTGCCGCGCCGGCGGCGCCCGGCGCGGAGGGCGAGCCGAAAGCAGATGGGATGGCGCCGCACGACGCAGCCCCTGCGCTTCCAGAGGGCGGCGAACCGGCGGCCGCGCCCGAGGCGGCCGCGGCCGCGCTTGCACAGCAGCGCCCGAGACGCCGGCGGAGCCGCTCCGCGGAGGACGCTGCTGGTGATTCTGGCGCGCCCGCCCCCAAGCGGCAGCGCGCCAGCGAGGCAGCCGCCGGAGCCGGCCCTGCTGGACCACGCAGCGCCGATGAGGCCGGCGCGGACGGCGCGGACGGCGGCGGCGGTCGCAACGGCGGCGGCGGCCGCCGCTCCGACAGCTGGAGCTCTTCCAACGTCAGCGAAGGTGCAACGCGTGCCTGGAGCCCACGCCGCAGTCCAGTGGCTGCGCTGCTCGCAATACGGCCTGCTGCTGTGGGACCGGCGTGTCGAAAGTCTCGTCCTGGTGCGGCAGGCATGGAGGCGGCGGCGGCGGTGCTGGCGCCCGCTTCCAAGCAAGCAGCAGAGAGCCGTGCGCGCCCCACAGGGAACCAGCTCGGACTCATGACAAGGATGGGCGAAGTAGGGCGGGAGCGTGTCCCATGTGCTGTGGCACGTGCTTGCAGCATGAGCGTGCCTATTCGAGCCCGTGTGAGCCGCCGCAGGCTAAAGTGGCCAAGCTGGTGAGGTTCCTTCGTTGCATGTCAGTAAGTGCAGAGCAGGCGCACTGTGAATGACGAGCTGTGGACTGGCCCATGTCAACATGTTTCCCACACATGACGTGCCGTCTGCAGAGACAGCCAGCGCAGAGGCCACCTGGTTCCCCGCCGCCAGCGTCTCGCCATGGCCTGCCACGCCCGAGCCGCGCGCGCGCGGGCGCAGGGCGGAACATCGGCCCGAGCGCCGCAGGCAGCTGGCAGGTGCGCGAGCTGTACGTGAAGTGGCGCGGGCGCGCGCACGCGCACTGCGCGTGGGTGCCCGAGGCGGCCGTGGCGGCGGCGGCACGGCGCGCGCCGCAGCTGCTGCGCCGCCTGAAGGCCTTCCGGCAGCAGCGCGAGGACTCGGTGCGGCGCCTCATCTTGAGTGGGTCACGTGTGCCGCAGTTTGAGTGCGTGCACGGCTGTCCTGCCCCCACGCCTGGGCGCGCCGAAGGGCGCGCGCACTCTGAGCTTTTCTCTTCTTTGCACACCGCAAGGGTTGCCGTCACCGACAAGGTGCAAGGATGAGGCACTCGGGGGTGCCCGCCTTGGCGGCTACGTGCTCTGGTGTGCAAGCCTGCGGCAGTTGTGCAGGCCAGCATCCACCCGAGCCTGCGGCCTGTTGTGAGCCTGGGCCGGCCGCCGCGCGGCAGGAGGCAGACGTGGATGAGCGCCCGGGAACGGAGGAGGATGCCGACTGTGTGCCGAACACGCGCGTGCCGCTGGCATGGACGCGCGTGGACCGCGTGCTCGCGCGGCGCGCGCGCGGCAAGGCCGCCGAGCTGGAGTACCTCGTCAAGTGGCAGGCGCGGGCCCGGGCCGCGCGCGCGGCCTGCCTGCGGTGGCCCAGGTGGCGTCGGCCTGCCGCCGCAGCGTCTCACGGGAGGAGTGCCCCGGCTCGGGGCGGGCGAGGCGCGCCGGTCCACCGCTCGCGCCGTGTCCTGGGGAAAGGCTGTGCACTCAGGCTGCTCAGCTTCCAGGGCGGGGCTACGGATGCTTGCATCGCCTGGCAGCTGGGGGCGCTGGCTGCGCGGCATGCGCACGTGCGGCGCCTGCGTAGGCCGCTGCCGCCTAGCTGCTGCCCCGCAGCGCGGCTGGGCAGCGCCCCGGCCTGCAGGGGCGGCGCCCATGCAGGCGGCGCGCGCGCAGGAGCTTGCGCATGACGCTGCCACCTGGGAGCCCGCGGCCAGCCTGACGGGCGAGGCCGCGGCAGCCGCGATCGCCGCGCTGGGCCGGCGGCGCGCGCTGGTGGACGAGGTGGCCGAGCGCAAGCCGGCGGCCCAGGTGCGCCGGCCGGAGGGCGGCGAGCTTGCCTTGTGTCCTGGCAGAGCTGCCCTTTGTGAAGGGGCTCTCCGAGAGGCGTGGTTAGGCAGTCACTGTGTGACCCACAGGCTTGGACGTGCCGGCTCCAGGCATGAGGTCTGGGCGCTGCCTGCCATGTCAGGACAGGGTGGGTCAGCATGCAGCTCTGCAAGGCAGGGGGGTGCGGTCTGGGAGTAGGCAAACACGGCAAGCTCCTGCGCAATCACGGCGCCTCTGCGCCCGCAGGTGAGCAAGCGCAGCAAGGCGGCCAGGGCGCCGCCCGGCGCGGGCGCGGGCGTCAAGCGCGACAAGCGCTTCGCCGCGACGCCCGGCTTCCTGGCGGGCGGGGAGCTGCACGGCTACCAGGTGGAGGGCGTCAACTGGCTCTGCCACGCCTGGGACCGCCGCCAGCACGTGATCCTGGCCGACGAGATGGGCCTGGGTGCGGCGGTCGGCGCACACGCAGGGCATCACAGGCTGCCAGCATGCCCGCCGTGCCAGCCCCCGCTGGCAGTGGCGCTCAGGAGCGGCATCCTGGCGGTGGCGCGCATTGCGTGCATGGATGGCACTTCGGAGCATGTGTGTCACTGGGCGGCAGTGAGCGACTCCAGCCAGGTGAGCTGTGCTCGCGCGCGCGCGCAGGGAAGACCATTCAGACGATCGCACTGCTGGCTGCGCTGCAGTGCGCCCCATACCCTGAGGGGGTCTGCACCTACAGCGCAAAGTGGGCTGCAGCCAGCGTCGTCGTGCCGTGCCCAGCTCACGCTTTGTCGGCCCTCCTGCACACGCCTCCTGTGGCGCATACCTGGGATGCATCACCGAGCCGGGCGGCGGCGTGGTCGTGCTGACCGCTGCTCCGCCGCACGCAGCGCGGAGGGCGTGGCCAAGCCGCACCTGGTGGTGGTCCCGCTGTCGACGGCGCGCAACTGGCTGCGCGAGTTCCAGGCCTGGGCGCCGCAGCTCAACGTGGCCTCCTTCTCTGGCAACCAGGTGGGGGGTTGTGCCAGGTTACCTTGAGCAGGCACTCTGAGCCGGCCAAGTTTGCTGGTCACGTCATGGTGATGCAGCGGAAGCCCTGCCTTGGTGAGGCTGCAGCGGTTCTGCGTGCGGTGCCGTTGTTGGAGGTCACGATGCGTCACGATGCTGATTGCAGTCTGAGCAGACTGTGGTAGGCGCCACACAATATCATCAGATGCCGGCTGACAGATGTCCAGGCTGCCAAGCAACGGGGTCTGCGCGGCTGGCCAGGCCGCGCGAGACATGATCCGCAAGCACGAGCTCTACGCGGAGCGCGAGGCGGCCCAGGGCAAGCGCAGCCCGCAGGTGAGCACGCCCAGCTCGCAGGGGGCACGGTGGGACTGCTGCATGGTGGCAAGCAGGGCGCCACCCTTTCTGCAGCCCCTTGTAGGCTTGTAACGTCATGCAGCGGAGGGTGCGTCTGCAAGCATGCGTTCATTGGTACTACGATGTTACGAGCTGCAGGCCGGCACCATCAATTCAACTTGACAGTGCCATGTGCGTGACTCCGGGGTCCCCGACACGTCGGGGTGCGCCCTGGCAGGAGCGCGTGCAGGTGCATGCGCTGGTGGTGTCGTACGAGATGGCCCTGGCAGAGATCACAGAGCTGCGCCGGCTGGAGTGGGGCGTTATGGTGATCGACGAGGGCCACCGCCTGAAGAACCCCAGCTCGCGCCTGTACAGGGTGCGCGCTGGGCGCGCCAGCCCAGGCCGGCTGCCTGCCAAGGCTCCCCAGCCGCCCTGCTTCTATGCAAGCCCCAGAACACTGGGTCTGCAGTCAACAAGAGGGGCGCACCAGGCGGCTTGCCGCAGATGTGGCTCTTGCTCTCTTTCTGAGACAGCTGCGTTTAAAAGGCTGTGAGGGGCAGCGCGAGGCCTGGGCGTCCCGCCCCTCGTCCAGGGCGGAGGAGGCCCTCCACCTTTGTCGCACCATGCCTGCCTGTCTGGCCTGCCGTGCTGCAGGTGCATCCAGACGCGCTGCAGCGCCTGCACCGCGCGGCGCAGGCGCTGATGGACCTGCGCACGGAGCAGCGCGTGCTGCTGACGGGCACGCCGCTGCAGAACAGCCTGGCGGAGCTGTTCATGCTGCTCAGCTTCCTGGACGCGTCCAAGTTTGCGTCGCTGGAGGACTTTGAGAGCGAGTTCGCGGACGTCTCGCAGGAGCAGCAGGCGCGCTCCGGCGAGGCAGTTGCCCTTGCAGGCAGTGCTTGTGATCTAGACAGCTCGTACCAGGTTGCGTCGGTGCGTCATGCAGCCTGCCTGTCGTCGCAAAGCTTGCGCCAGTAGTCTGCATGTCTGAGCAGCGCACTCAGAATGCTGCGAGGCGCCGCCCGCCGCCGCAACGCCAGCTTGTCTGGAGGCAGAGCGGCGCGAATAGTCCCAAGACATCATCACAAGCAATCATGCTGCATGCGCGGCGCAGGTGGCCAAGCTGCACGAGCTGCTCAAGTCGCACCTGCTGCGCCGCGTGAAGAAGGATGTGCTGCGCGACCTGCCGCGCAAGGCTGAGCGCGTGGTGCGCGTGGAGATGAGCCGCCTGCAGAAGGACTGGTACCGCGGCATCCTCACGCGCTCCCTGCCTGAGCTCACCGGCCCAGGCGCGCGCAGCTGGGCCAGCGCCGTGCTGTAGCAACCCAGAAACGTTCTGCACTGCTGGCTGCATTCGGGCGCTGCGGCATGCGGCGGTTGGGTGCACGGAGCCGGCCCTGCTTGTCCACCATGCACCTCTCACGATGAATTCTGTGCCATGCGCAGAGCTGCGCATGTTGTGGCATAACAACATGTTGGCCACCTGTTGCTCTGCACAGGTGGCAGGCCGGAGGAGCCAGCGCGGTGGCTGACCCAGCACCGCGCTCGGTGCCGCGCACACACGCCGTGACGCCCCGGAGGCGCGCGCGCGGCAGGCCGCGGCGCGCCGGGCATGCGCAGCGTCCTGATGCAGCTGCGCAAGTGCTGCAACCACGCATTCCTGCTGGCGGGGGTGGAGGAGGAGGCGGCAGCGCAGGCCGCGCGCGACGCGGCCGCCGCAGGGCGCGAGCCGCCGAGCGCGCTGGACCTGATGCTGGAGGCCAGCGGCAAGCTGGAGCTGCTGGACAAGATGCTCGCGCGCCTGCTGCCGGCCGGGCACCGCGTGCTCATCTACTCGCAGTTCACCTCTGTGCGGACCCAGCCACGAGGCGGCCGGACACTGCTTGTGCAGCTCTGTCTCAGCGTAGCGGGGCACGCCTGGTTAGCGCATGCCTGTGATCCGTATGCGCATGCCTCTCTCGCCCATGGTTTGGCTCTGTAATAGCGCGAACCTGCAAGCCTTTTGCACTTCCCAAAGCATCTGTGCATTCATTGGTCTGCCCGGACAATGGAAGAGTGGCTGGCAGCCATGGCCATGCCGCTGCTGTCAGCATGCAAGGGAGTGTGCCTGGGTGGGTCAGATGCTGGACATCCTTGAGGACTACCTGCACGAGCGCCAGCACGGCTTCCAGAGGATCGATGGCAATGTTGGTACGCGCTGTGGCAATCACCGTTACTCATTGCCTGCACAAGCTCTGCACAAGCCTGCGTTGTTTACACGCTGTGGCTGCGCGCAGACGGCTCAGAGCGCCAGGCGCGCATCGATGCCTTCAACACAGCGCCGACTGAGTACAGCGTGTTCCTGCTGTCCACACGCGCCGGCGGTCTGGGCATCAACCTGGCCAGCGCGGACACCGTGGTCATCTTCGACTCCGACTGGAACCCGCACGTGCGCTGCTGGCTGGCGCGGATGCCTCTTCGAGCTTGCGCGCCCCGGCTCTGCGCCAGGCACTGTCCAGCTTGGCTGCAGAGTCAGAGAGGCACGTGTGCGGATGTGTCCTGCGGCCAGCAGAGCACTCTCATCACGATGGCGATGAGCAAGTCTGGCCAGAAACTGCTCGAGACTGGCAGCATCCATGGCATGGTTGCAGGCGCTTGTGCGCTCCCGCTCACAGCACGCTGTGTGCGTCCGCAGAACGACCTGCAGGCGCAGGCGCGCGCTCACCGCCTTGGCCAGCTCAAGACCGTCATGATCTTCAGGTGCGCCGCAGCAGGACATGCCCGCGGTGCACTGCAGACACGCGGCGCTCACCGCCTTTGGTTTGCTCCTGCCTTGTTGCAGGGCACACATGTGCGGTCAGGCGCATCACACCAACGCTTCTGGGTGCACTGGTTCCGGTGCTGTCACCGCCCTGCGCCATCAGCCACGAGCGTGGCAGCAGCCGACGGCCAGCCTGGAGAGTCACGGCCGCCTGCTTCACACGCTATGCGGCCTGCCAGGCTGGTGACGCACAACACCGTGGAGGAGCGCATGCTGGCGGTCAGCCGGCGCAAGCTGGTGCTGGAGCGCGTGGTCGTGCAGACCAACGACGCCAGCCTGCGGCAGGCGCGGCGCCCGCCCCCGCCCCCCCCTGCCACCCCGCCTGCACCTGCCCAACATGCGGCGCTGGCGCTCGCCGGCGCTTGCCACGGTCAGCGCTTTCCGCCGTGCGCGGTGCGTTGGCGCGCTGCCAGCCAGGGCGAAACGCCTGCGGCAGTCCCGCACAGCTCTGCATGCTGGACTGCGCGCACCGAGGCGCGCCCGTGGCCGCGCAGGGCCAGCTGGACGACCTGCTGCGCCACGGCGCGGCCGAGCTCTTCGCCGAGGAACGCGCCGACAAGGCCGCCGCAGCGGGTGCGCCCGCTCCGCCGGAGGGCGGCCCCGCTCGCGGCGGCATGCGCACCCGCTCTGCACGGCAAGAATGGCTCCTGGTGGGAGTGTCGGCAAGCGCGGTGCTGCGCGCACTGGCGCGCATGGCATGCCCTTGGGAGTTGGCTTGCCGAGCGGGAGCAACGCGAGACAAGCTCGGTGCGAGGGCCCGCATGCCGAGCGCTAGGAGAAGCGGGCGAGGGGTGGGCGCTCGCAGGGTAGCTCGGGCGCACCCTGCAGCGAGCGATCTGAGCGTGCGCACCTGACGCGGCCGCAACGCGCCAGGCGAGCCGGTCAGCCTGACGGCGACGCGCGAGCGGAGCCGCGTGGACACCGCGGAGATGGAGCGCGCGGCCGGGCGCACCGGCGCCGCCGAGCGGCGAGTCGTCTACAACGACGCCGCGCTCGCGCGCCTGCTGGACCGGTGCGCGCGGGGCAGGTTGCGGCCGCGCATGCGAGGCGCACCGAGCCAAAGGATCGGGCATCTGGCAGTCAGGTAGGTGGTGTGCAGCACATGCACGGAGCGCACCGCTAGCCCAAAGCTCTGCAGGTACACAGGCGGGTCGTTCCCAGTTGCAGGGACAGTCCCTGTCTTGCGTGGACCAGTGTTGCGGGGAGTGTGCGGGTGCAACAGGCGGCCGGCGATGAGCGGGGGCGGGAGCTGCCCATCTGAGAGCCTCTGCACCGCGAACAGGTGCGAGCCAGGCTCTGATCGAGCGGCGCGTGCCGCTGCCTGTAGGTCGGAGCTGGAGGGCGATGCGCCGGCGGAGGAGGACGCCGGCGCGGACATCATGGCGGCGTTCAAGGTCGCCGCGTTCGAGTTTGAGGCGCCCGGCGCGTCGCCCACCGCGGAGCTGCCGGCGGGCCCCGCGCCGCACCAGGACGCGGAGACGTTCTGGAAGCCCCTGCTTAAGGACGGCTACGACGCAGTGGAGGCTGCCTGGCTCGCTGAGATGGGCAAGGGGCGCCGCAAGCGCAAGAAGGCGCGCCCGCGGCGAGCCCGCCGCGTGCGCTCGGGGCTGCCGTGCGCTCCCGACACGAGCAGGCCTCGGGGCGTCCTGCGCGAGTGAGATGCGTGGCTTTGGCAGCGCTTCGCAGCGCATGCCCGTCAAGGCCGTGTCCTCGTGGCGTATCAACTGTGCACACCCTGCCAGCAGCGTCGGCCGGAGCGGCGTGCCTCGGGTGGCTGCCAGCACCGCAAACTCGGGAGATGGATCTCACTGCTCGGCGCCTGGCGGGACAGGCGGAGGGCTACGTGGACCCAGCGGCGCCCGCGCTGGTCCACTCGGGCAGCGAGCGCGACTCTGACGGGTCCTCGCTGCCCGAGCCGTCCGACGAGGAGAGCAGCGCGAGCGACTTCAGCGCCGCCGATAGCGCCGAAAACGACGGAAAACGCCGGCGTCGGCGCCCAGCGCCCGCCGCCGCCGCAGTAATCGCAGGCTCGGCGGCGCGACCTCCCGTGCAGGCGCAGCCGGTCACGGCCGCGCAGGCGAGGCCCACGGCGCCCGGCGGCGCGGCGGCGGCGCGGCCGCTGGCGCAGGCGCAGGCGCGGGCGCTGGCGCCGGCGCCGGCGGCCGCCGCCCAGCCGGTCCCGCCGCTGAGGACGGGCGGCAAGCACGGCCTGCCCCTGCGCATCTTCGGCCTGGGGGCTGCCGAGCGGCGGAAGTTCGCCGCGGCACGTCCCCTGGTGCCCCGTCGCGCCCTGCCTGGCCGGCCGCTCGGGCCACTGCGCCCCGTCGCCAGGACAGCCTTTGCGCCAAGGCCCCCGGGGTTAGGACAGCCTCCGCGCAAGTTCTGGGGCGGCGCTGTGCAGGAGCGCGGCCGGGCTTCACGGAGACCCTCCACCTGCGCGCTGGCCGGGATGAGATGTGCCGGACTGTGTGCCTGTGCCCATGCTGTCGCGTCTGCTGCTGCGTAGCCCGGGCCTGCCGGGTCCATGGGGAGCCGGAGCGGGAGCCGGCCCCCGCACAGCATGTGTGCGGTGGAGAACTGTCGAGCGATTCAGGGCCATCGCTTGCCTGGCATGTCGTCGACGCAGTGGACAGGGCGGGCATCCCCTCTGACGCTGTCCTGGCGCTCCTTGGCAGCTCCTCGGCACCCCTGCCCGCCGCGCCGCCCGGCCGAACGCCCCGCGCGCGCGCGCAGCTGCTGGCGCGCTTCGGCGCGCGCGACAGCGCGCCGGGCGTGCCGCCGTTCGCGCACCTGCTGCCGGCCATGGCGCCCGTGCCGCCGGCGTGGGTCAACACGTACGGCCTCACCGTCACCTTCTCGCTGCACCCGCAGTCGCTCACGACCGTGCAGCTCATGCTGGCCAAGCACAACGTGGCGCTCGGCGACATCATGTCCCCCGAGTGGCCGCTCGCCAAGGCGCGCCGCCCGCGCCCAGGCGCCTGCCGCGCCGGCGCGGGCGCCCCGCGAGCACGCGCGAATTTGCCCTATTTGCTCGCTCAGTGCGGTGATGAGGGCTTCAGAGAGGCTTTGACGGTGCCCTCTGCACTGCAAACGAGCGGCCGCACTGCACTCAGCACGGCATGCACGGCGCCTGCATGCCAGCACGGGCTGCGACATGCAATGCCATGAGCGAGGATGCGGCCGCAGCGCTGCCGGCGAGTGAGGCGCTGTCGCGCGCGCAGCTGGCGGAGCGCGTTGCATCCATCAAGGTGGTGCACGACAATGCGGTGCTGCTCAGCCGGCTGCCCGACGCGGCGCTGCCCGGGAGGCTTCGGGGCCCCGGCCTGCCCAACGTGCAGGCGCGGCCCGCCCATGGCGAGGCGTGCCGCTGCGCGCCTGGGGCGCAGCTCGCGCGCCTGCTCAGCCCTATGGTCGCAACATCCCCGCACATGCGTCTGACGAGCATGTGCGGCCGTATCCCGCTCGTGAGGCGTTTGCCTGGGCGCGCGCCCTCCGCGCCTCTCCACGAAGGCGCCCGCATGACGGCCGGCCGCGGCCAACGTGCGCGCCAGCGGCCAAGTGCGAGGCCTGCGTGCGGCAGGGCTGGAGCGCGGCGCACGACCGCATGCTGCTGCTGGCCGTGGAGAAGTACGGCTGGGGCACGCTGGGGCCCGCGCTGGACGACCCGCTGATGGGCCCGACCCTGGGCGGCGCGCTGGACACCGTGCTGGCCGCGCGCGCCGCCGCAGGTGCGCCGGCGGCGGGGCCGGCGGCTGCGGCGGGCCCCGGCCCTGGGCCAAGCGCTGCGCCGCCAGGCGCAGGCCCTGCCGCAGCGGCCCGCGAAGCGCAGCCGAGTGCGTCCGGCGCGGGCGCCGGGCCTGGCGCTGCGCCCACGGGCGCCAGCGCCAGCGCCGCCGCGGCTGCATGCGTGCCGGCAGGCCCGGCAGCCGCGGCAGGGGCCGGCGCCGGTGCCGCGCACGCTGGTGCGGACGCGGGCGCCGCGCGCGGAGGCGCTGCCGCGGCCCCGGGCGAGCAGGCGGGCAGCGCGCGCGGCGCCGCTTCCGAATCTGGCGCCGCGCCTGCGCCCGGGGCCGCTGCGGCCACGCCTGTGGGCGCGCAGACCGGCACAGGTGGCGAGCGCGGCGGGCGCGCGCACTCGGGCGAGGGCGCGGCCGCGGCCGCCGCGCCCCCGGGCGAGCGGGCGGGCGCCGCAGGCGCAAGCTCCGGGCCCGTGCGCGCAGTCATGGACGGCGGCGCCGTGGCAGCCGCGCTGCCAAGCGCGCAGGCGGACGCCGCGGGCGCCGGCCCGCCGCCCGGCGCTGCGGCGGAGGGCGCGGCTGCCGCCGGCGGCCGCGCCGCGAAGCTGGCGTGGCTGGAGGAGAGGCTGGTGGTGCGGCGCCCCGTCAGTGGCGGCCTCGCTGCGCCCCGTGCGGCAGCCAGAGCACACCGTGCGCTTGCCTCCGATAACCTGCAGCGGAGACCCCACGCTCGGCACGGTTTCAGGCACCCCTTGTCGGGGGTGCCTGGACGCGCAGCAGGTGCCCGGCGCAGGGAGGCCCTGTCGCTTTGTGCTAGCCTAGGGATGGCGCAGGCAGGACAGAACGGCGCGTACGAGCGCATCGTCGCCATGTGAGCGTTGCGATTCAGGAACGCCGCCCCCCGCGCCAGCAAGATGCGCACCTGACCCGCCTGCCCATGCAGGTCCTGGTGCGGTGGCTGGCGAGCAGACCGGCGGCGGCGCCGCGCCACCAGGCCGTGCCTGCGCTGCCCACCACCGGCGCGCCCGCGGCCCCGCCGGCGCCCGGCCCGCCGCCGCCCGCAGCGCCCGGGCTGCGGTCCCACGGCGCGTCGGCCGCGCCGGGCCCCGCGCCGCGGCCCGCGCCGGCGCCGCCGGCGCCGCCGCGCCCCGTGCAGGCGCGCGCCATGCCGCCGCCCGCGCACAGCGCGGCGCCGCGCGGCGCGGCGGGTGTGCCGCCGCCTGCGCAGGCGCATGCTGCGCCCCCAGCCGCCCGCAGCGCGGCCGCGCTGGTCCCGCCGCCGCCGCCGCCCGCTGTCGCCGCGGTCGCCGTCGCTGCGCAGCGCGCGGCTTCCCAGCACGCCGCAGCGCGGCCGGCCGCGGGCGCACCGCCCGTGCCCCGCGCAACGCCGCCCGCGGACGAGGCCGTGCTTCGCGCGAGCCGCAAGCGCCGCCGTGACGCTGCGGCGGCAACCACCGTGCGCCGGCGCGCGACGCCCGGCCCAGGCGCCGCTGATGGCGACGCGCGCTCGCCCGGCCCAGGCGCGCGCGGCGCGGCCACCCTGGCGCTGCCGGCGGACAGCCCGCTGGTGCTGGACGCGCGAAAGCGCCTGGCGGCCGCGCACGTGGGCGCGCTGGAGGCCGGCGACGCGCCAGCGGCCGCGCTGGCCGCAGCGCGCGCGGCGGCGGCGGCGGCGGCCGTCGCCGCTGACCGTGCCAACTTTGACCTGCTGGACTCGCGCACGCAACGGCGGCTGGAGGCCGCGCACGCCGCGCCGGGCCGGCCGGCCGGCGAGGTGCGCGCGCTGGCCGCCGCCGCGCTCGCCTCGTCGGCAGGGAGCGCGGTCGCACCCGCGCCCGACGGCGCGCGGCAGCCGGCGCCGGGCGGCGCTGCGGGGCCGCCCGGCGCGTCGCCGGCCCCGGGCGGCGCGCGGCCACCCGCCGCCGCCGCCCCCGGTGCAGCCGATGCCGCCGCGATTGCCAACCTGGGCGGTGCGGGCGCGGGCGCGCCCGCCGGCGCGGCGGCGGCGGCCGGGGCGGCAGCGGCCGGCGCCGCCGCGCCCGGCGGGGCGGCGGCGCCACGCCGGAAGAGCCGCAAGAAGGTGCGGCCGCGCGAGGGCCCGCGCGACTCGCGGCTGCGCGCTCCCAGGCCTGCGGCCGCCGCCGGCGCCTCGCCAGCAGGGGACGGCGCCGAGGGACGCGGCGCCACGGGGGCTGCCGCGGCCTGGGCCGCCGCCGGCAGCGGCAGCGCGCCCGCCAAGACGGAGCGGCCCGGCGCTGCGGGGCCCGCTGGCGGCGGCCGCGCAGAGGCCCGCCCTGCAGCCCAGGCCCGCCCTGCAGCCCAGGCTGTCGCAGGCGGCGCCGCCCAGGGCTGTGCGATCGGAGCGGCGGCGGTAGGCGCGCGCGACAGCACGGCGGGCGGACCTGCCGGCGAGCACGGCGGCAGCGCGGCGGGCGCCGGCGGTGACCGCCCAGGCCCGGCCGATGGGGCGCGGACTGACAGGCAGCAAGCGCAAGCAGTGAGGCCCGGAGAGGCCGGCATTGAAGCTGGGCCGCCTGCGGCGCGGCTGCCTGCGGCCGAGGCGACCGGCGGCACCGCGGCAGCCGCAGCCACATCAACCCGCCAGCTCGGTGGGGCTGCGCAGGGTGTGGCGAAGGGTGCAGGCGCTTCAAGGGGAGGTGACTCGTGGTCAGCAAGCGAGTGACGGGGTAAGCCAGGGCAGGAGAGCAGGATTGTGAAGTCAAATATTATTCAAATTGACAAATAGTTTGCAGGAGGCTGTTACACCGTCTTGTTTGCTGGCATTGAGTGTGCATGTGGTCATGTCTTCATACACCCTGTTGTTTTTATTGGCTGTGCACGCTTGCTTGTTGAGCATGTCAATAATATTGACGCAATGCACACATGCATCACGGGCACCTTGGTACACTGAGTTCAGTGGGTACGATAGAGTGGCGGATAGCAGTGAGACATGCACCTTCCTCTGAAACTACGCCCTGCTGTTACAAGCCAAAATGAGGTGACACACCAGAATATGGGGCCAACAGAGACATGCCGAGCTATATTAACCACCCTGCAGCCGCACCATGCAGCCAAGGAGCCGCTGCTCAGCACAACACCCGGATTCGTTTTAAAAAGCAGAGCTGCTGAAGAGACCTACATGCCACACCATCTGTATCGCGTGGCAACATCACACACCGGGCAGGCCTAAATTGAGCGGACGGTAACCAGCTGCATGGGCCAGCATAGGGCATTATCCCGTAGGGCAGTCTCTTGCACATCATTGCAATGGCCAGCATGCAAACACATACACGATACATCGAGCGAGCGCAGCCGTTACGCCCCACCCGCCCGCCAGCACCCGGTTGAGCACATGGTAGGGCCTCAGGGCTGGCACGCGGCTGCCGCTCTAGCAACTAGGCGCCGCGCTGCAATTGGTGTCTGCTCGCAGAGCAGCTGGGCCAGGCACGTGTTTGTCTCTAATTGGCCTGTACGCCCGTGTGCCTGCAAAGGGCCTCTCACACCCGCCCACACTGCAGGCCATGTTGCATGCCCCCAATCAGGTAGGGTAAGTTTTGTCACAGAGCACCCTTTTTCCACAGATACACACTCGCTTCCGACACGACCATAGCCGGCGCGGCAACAGCCATCAGCGACCAGAGGCATAGCCAGCTCATAGCCTGCGCCGGCTAGGCCACGGCGGCGCGAAAGTGCTCCACGGCCGCGCACACATCCAAGTCCTGCAGGACGTCCAGGCCGGCGGCCGCGGGCGCAAGGCCCGTGTCAGCGCGTGCCGCGCCCGGCTCCGGCGTGCAGCAGGGCCCGCCCCCGCGCGCCAGGCTGCCCGCGCTGCGGTCGCGCAGCGAGCCCAGCAGGCGGCTGCGCGCGGCGTTGCGCATCTTGTCCAGCGCGGCCGGGCCGGCCGAGCAGCGGCGCAGCGCGCGCCGCATCGGCCACTGCGCCGCACGCTTGGGCAGCCCAAAGGCGTCCTCGTCGCTGTCAGACGAGCCGGAGGACAGCGCAAGCGGCGCCTGCTGCGCTGAGGCCGCGGCGAACGGGGATGCAGCTGCCACCACGGGCCCGGCAGTGAGCACCGGACCGGTCGCGAAAGGCACGGCGGCTGCAAAGGACGAGTTGCTAGCCAGCGGCATGTACCCCGCCGCGCAACCCTGCTGCAGCATGGCGCTGCCGCTGCGGCCCGCGTGCCAGGCAGCGCCGCTCGCCGCGGCAGTCGACAGCTGCCGCGGCTCCAACTCGGCCGCAGCCAGCGCCGCCGTCAGCAGCGGCCCGCTCGGAGCGCGGCCCAGCCACGGCGTCGCGGGTACCGCGCTGCTGTTCTTGCGCTGCAGCAGCAGGCTGGTTGACGGCCTGTGCAGCAGCGCAGCGAGGCTCGTGAGCTGCGCACTCAAACGCTACACTGGTTGTGTGCACAAATATCCAGCTACAGATATGAAGGATCCAGCGGGCGCTGCGCTCGCACCAGGCGTGCGTGTCCGGGAAGGCGCCGTGCTGCGCGGGCAGGCAGGTGGTGGTGGAGCCGCTGCGCGCAATATCCAGGGAAGTCCGAGCCCTCATGGCGTTCAAGTCTGCATTCCGCGGAAGCCGCAGGCGGCAGCACCGGAGACAGGCCTTGACAGCTCCTGGGTGGCTGGCTGTGCCCGTGTGCCGACCGAGGACAACAGGTAAGAATAAATAGGAATACGGACGCTCAGGTGACAAGTCGCCCGCCGGATGGCGGCGCTGCTCAGCCTCTATGACCGGTGCTGAAAGCTTATGCTGGGCGTTGCAGGATGCTCGGTTCGCGCAGAGTCCTTTGCCTGCGGGCGGTATAAAAGAAGCTGCGATACGCGAGTCGGCAGAGCCGGCAGCTACCGGGGAAGGTTACCCTGGGCTTTTCCTTCGATTGGCCTTCCCTTCGATTGGAAGTTCCGACTGACCTCCCATTTGGAACATAAAGCCTGTGATCAAGCGCCGCATCGTGAGGCAGCATGGAGGAGCGCCCGCGGCTGCAGCGCAAGCGCCGGCGGCGGCCGCAGACGGAGCCCACACCGCTGGAGGCGCGCCGTGCATGGGGCATCTTTATTCATACGCTCCCTGCGTATGGTGCCGAGTGCGGCGCCCGGCTGCGCTGCCCAACAGGTGACGCGCTGCGGGCCAGGCGCTGGCGGCGCTGGCGGCCGGGCCGCCGCTGGCCGGCCTGTTGCAGGGCGCGAGCGTGTGGGTGCTGGCAGGCGCGGCTGTTGGCCGCCTGCTGGACCGCGCGTGCCTCGGCCTGGCCGAGCCCGGGCGCGCCACCGCGGCGGAGCTGCAGGCTGCTGGCCTGCCGAGCTCCGCGACGGTGGCGGCGCCGCCGCCAGCCGCGGGGGCGGGCGCCGGCCAGAGCGCGCCGCCGGCCGCGGCCGGCCGCGGGCCCCGCGCCGGCCCTGCGCCTGAGCCGCCCGCTGCGCTCAGAGCGGCGTTGCGGGGTCTGGCGCTCGAGGACGAGGCGCCGCCAGCCGAGCGGGCGCCCGCGCGGGGCGGCCCCACTGCCTGCCAGCCCGCTGCGGCACGACCCAACCCCCTGTTGCGTGAGGCAGCGGAGCCTGGCGCGCCGACGGTGCAGAGCGCGGCGCGCGCCGCCGGCAGCCGCGACCCCGCAGCTGCGCCGCTGGGCGACGCGCCTGGCGAGCGCGGCGGGTCCCCGGCTGAGGGCGGGCGCAAGCCTGACCGGGATGCGAGAGAAGGCACCGGCGGCTTGCCGGCAGCGCCTACGCAGAGCGCTGCAGTGCCGGCAGCAGCGCCCGCAGACGAGCTGGGGCCGGGCTACGCGGGGGCGCGGGCGGGCGCCGCACCGCCCGCCGCGGACGCTGGCGGCGGGGAGCCGCTGCGCGGCGCCGCCGCGTGCCCTGCAGGGGCGGCCGCGGCGCGGACGCAGGCCGCGTGCTGCGCTTCGCTGCCTGATGCGGGGCCTGGGTGCGACTGCAGCACGGCGCCCAGCGATGGCGCTTCGGGCGCAGCAGGTTACGCGGCAGCGGGGGGCACGGGCGGCGCTGCAGCGCCCGCCGCGGGCCCGGAGCCCAGCTGCGACCGGGCAGGCGGAGCCGGCACGCCCAGCGCCGCGACAGAGCCGGGCATGGGGCCGGGCGCGGCGCCGGTCGGCGGCGCCGGAGCGGGGCCTCAGGCGCGGGGCGGCGGGCGGCCGGCGGGCGGTCCGGGCGCCAGCGCCCACGCCGCCCGTGAGCAGCCGGGCGGCGCTGCGCCGGCCGCGGCCGTCGCTCCCGCGCCCGCCGCCGTGCGGCTGAGCCTGGAAGAGGCGTGGTTCCTGGCGCACGCGGTGGGCGCGCTGCGCGTGCTCGCCGCTGCGGCGCCCGGCAACGATGGCGGCCTGGCCGAGCTGACGCACGAGGTGGGCAGCCCGCCGCGCTGGGCATTCCCGCGGGGCCGGCGCCGATCGCCTGGTGCGTGACGCTGCGCACCGCGGCCGCGCCCCCCGCGGATGGATGCGCTGCGCTGGGGCCGGCAGCACGCCTGCTGGCCAACCGGCCAGGCCGCCGGGCGGGAGCGGCGTGATTTCGGTCACGGCCGCGTCTTGCGCGCAGGGGCTGTGGCGCGCCTGCATGCGCCTGCGCAGCGACTTCCTCACGGCAGCCGTGGCGTACCATCACTTCCGGAGCAAGGCGCGCGCACGCTCGGCCCGGCCATGCCAGCGCGCCAGCTCTGGCTGCAGGAGGCGTCGCGCTGCTGGGCACGGCGCCTCGGCAGGGCCCACTGTGCGGGCGCACCTCAGGCACATCTTCATGCGCCGCCTCTGTGCCTGTCGGGGCAGGCGCCCCGTGAGTCTGAGGAGAGCGCACGTCGTGACTTTGACCGGGCGCGCGCGCACTTGCGCGGCCGGCAAGCAGTCGCGGGACATCGCTACGCGGCGCGGCTGATCTGCAGGCTGCGCCCGGCGAGGGCAGTGGGAGTGTTCAGGCGAAGCACCGTGTGATGCCGCGCCCACCTCACACTGCGCATGAAGCAATGTGATTGCCCCAGGCTGGGGCTTGGTGGTGGCGTGGCCCGGGGCCGCATGGGCTGCATGCGCATGCGCGCCGAAAGCAGTATGGTGTTGAGGTGGGCCGGGCAAGCGCACATGCCGGCACTCTCTGCCTGCATGGCCCGAGCGCGGCGTGCGCATGCGCGAAGTCGCGCATGCGCTGCGCATGTCAGCGCGCATCGGCCACACGCAGCCTCTGCGCTGCACCCTGGCAAGAGCAAGGTGTGCCGGATCGTGCGCAGCGGGGCCTGCGAGCCCGGTGCAGGTTGGCTGGGAGGCGGCGGCGTGTGTTCACGCGCGGAGCGCAGCCCGCGCGCAGGGCTGGGTGGCGCTGTCGGGCCTGAAGTTTGGCGCAGACCTAGTGCTCTACCAGGGGCACCCGGCCGACGTGCACGCCGACTTCTGCGTCATCGCGCTCCCCGCGGAGCCCAGGCCGGAGGCCGGCGTCGGCGCCGGCGGCGCGCGCGCGGGCCCCGGCGCGTCGCCAGGGATGGCCACGGAGGGCGCCGCGCCCTGCGGGGGCATCGCCCCGCACGGCTGCGACGTATGCGAGCGCAGTGGTGACGCCGGCAGCGTCGACGGCGCCTGCAGCTGCGCCGCACCAGGCGGCGCCGGCGCCGCACGCGGCGACGGTGCGGAGGCCTCTGCGGATGGTGCTGGGGCTGCGGCGGGGCCGCGGGCGAGCGCGAGCGAAGATGCAGGTGGGGCGCCGGCGCGCCCGAGCCTGGGCTGCCGCACGCTGGCCTGGAGCGACCTGGAGGCCGCCAACCGGCTCTGCACCCAGGTCAGCAAAGCGCCTGCCTCGCCTAGTTGCGATGCCAGCAGGCTGGGGTGGGTGGCATTAATCGCATGCACAGGTGTGCCAGCTCGGGCGAGGACTGGTTGCGGTGCAGCGTGGCAGAACGCCTGGCGGTAGGGAGCTTGTGTCGGCCCGCCGCATCCGTGGGGATGTGGCGGGCACTGCGGAGCCCTGGCGGGCCGCGCTGCTCAGCTGCGGAGCCGCGGCGCGGCAGGTCAAGAAGCGCCTCTTGCTGCTCTACATCGGCCTGCTGCCTGGCGGGGCGCTGGACGCGAGCGGCCCTGGCGTCCTCAACAGCATCGCGGTGTGCGGCCTGGCCCAGTCCCGGCGCGCTTTGGTAATATAGCACTCCTGTTGTACAGGCTGCTGCGCCAGTGACTGCTGCAGAGCATGCTGCCGTGCTTCTGGTGAGCTCCAAGTGGACGTTCCCTGCATGTGCAAATAGTCACACCTGCTTCGCATAGGTGGAGGAGCGGGTGGTGCGGCGGTGGGTGCCCGAGCGAGACGGCCAAAATCTGTAAAGCGTCTGTCCACATATGTCAATGCATGCTCTGTGTTTTGGCTGGGGTTTGCTCAGGGTGCAGGACATACGCTGTAAACCTGTGGTCATTACATTACCGAAACGGCTTGCGGTGCGCTGTACAGCTGTGCTGCAAACTCCCTAGCTCGACCTTGCGCTGCATGCAGTGCCATGACGCAGCCTGGCAGCCCTTGAGAGCGCGCCTGGCAGACAGCACAGCGCAGACAGGGCCGCCCATCTACTCACCTTGACGCCTGCGGAGGCTCTCGCCGACAAATGAAAGCAGACAACCGGGACTGGCAGCGTATAAAATGCAACAGATGCGGCCAGGCATCTTCCCAAGCCTGCCGGCCCGTGCTACGCCCCACACGCGCTCAGTGCAAGCACGCTCCCCGATGCGCACTGCCACGCCCACGCCCCGCCTGCCTGTCACAGCCCCCTGCAACACTTCATGAGGCAGCAGAGCAGCATGCCGCCACTGACGCGCCGCGGCGCACGGCCCTGCCGTGCCTTTAGCGCGCTAACCTCGTCCTCGCCGTGCTTGGGCCAGGCCGGGCGCCGCGGCGGCAGCGCCCTAGCCGGGCGCGCATGCATATGCATTACGCCCCTCACCACGGCTGCTCTCACAGCGCCTTCTTGGTGGTCGTCGTGTGCGTGACTGTGAAGCCGCCGTTGGGGTCAACGCCACCCCCCTGCGCCTGGCCCATGGGCATGCTCGACTGGCCCATGCCCCCCTGGCCCATGCCCATGTTGGACTGGTTCAGGCCGCCCTGGCCCATGCCCATGCTGGACTGGCCCATGCCCCCCTGCGGCTGGCCCATACCCATGTTGGACTGACCCATGCCCGTGTGCGACTGGCCCATGCCCATGCCCATGTTGGACTGGCCCATGCCCCCCTGCGGCTGGCCCATGCCCGTGTTGGACTGGCCCATGCCCGTGTTCGACAGGCCCATGCCCATGTTCGGCTGGCCCATGCCCGAGGACTCCGCAGTCGAGTCGTACGCCGTGCCGGTGCGCCGGCCGGGCGTGGACGTGGTCGACGTGGACGCGCGGGGGATCTTGTTCAGGTACGGCTCGACATACTTGTTGTAGTTTTGCTGCGCGCCGTGCACACAAGGCCGCGGCCGTTCAGCAGTCTGTCTGGTCTCCTCGGCTGTGGCAGGACCCGAAGCACGGCTATTGCCTGCTGAGGCGCCGCTCAAGCACATGCAAAAAGTGCAGGGACGATCGCACAGGCACGCCTTGAGGAAGCACTGGCACTTCACTGCGCACCTTGCCGTGGTGCTGCGCCTTGTGGAACATGTGGTCGATCTCATCCTTCCTCAGCTCATAGGCCTTCGGGATGGTGAACGCCAGCAGCAAGACTGCGCGCCGCACACTCCCCACTCGCAAGTGCTGCAGGCATGACAGAACAGTCTGGTGCGCGCCGGTCGACAGCAGCCTGCACGTCAGCAGGTCGCACACGCACGGGCCCCGGGCCGAAACGCGTGACATGCAACGTGGCGCAGAAAGCACGTGCTTGCTCCCGCAGCACGCTTGCATATGCACGGATGACGACAGGCCACGCCTTGGCACCGCAAAACTTCGCGTCAACACATGCGCGGTGCCACCAAATGCGAAGCTGCCCTTTCCAGCACCCCTGCTCGCCATTCTTGCGCGCCACACCACTTGCATACACACGCAAGCTCCGAAGGCAGCCTCTCTGGATCTTGCGCGCAAAGGCGTAACCCGCGCACGCGTCCGCACCTGTGTACAGCAGCCCCAGGGATGTGAACCAGCTGCCGACCTTGCCGACCAGGAACAGCGCCAGCGCCACCTGCGGCACAGTAGCCCCACTGAGCTGGGGCATCACACACAGGCGAGCATCCTGATGAAGCAGCCAAAGCCAGCCGCGGACCTGCCCCGAGAGCACGACCTCCTTGCCGGTAATCACCCGGTTGATGAAGCCTGCCGGTCGCACAACCCGTCAGCTTCCAGGCGGGCGAACAGCAGGACACGAGCTCGCTCGGCGCCTGCGGCATACCGAGGGCCTTGTTGAGGTAGATAGTGGCAAACTCCGCGTACGACTTGGCCTGCCTCTCGCTGACGCCGCTGCGGAAGGTCTCTGGCACCGGCACGCCCGGCCTGCAACGGCGCAGCGCGTTCAGCAGGTGAAACCTACATTTTGTGCCAATGCTGCAAATGCTGCCCTTGCCAGGTCCCGTACCGCCCGGCAAAGCTGGCGATGTTGTTCCACAGGAATGACAGCGAGACCAGCACCAGCAGAGAGTTGGCTATGATGGTCAGCAGCGACAGGCCGGTCCACTCCAGCAGGATGTAGAGCAGCGAGATGCCCGCAAACACGACGCCGCTCTTCTTGGGATCGCGCCACAGCAGCAGGTCCTCCACTGCGCGCGCATGCGCAAACCTCAGCCTGAGTGCGCGCCGCCAGCGCGCCCGATTAAATGCACGGCGCCGCACCGTGCTGGTTCCCGACCGGCAGCGAGATGCGCTTGTGCGAGGACATTGTCGCCTGATGCCGCATTGGAGCTTTGCAAGTTGGGTATCTCTGAGATGGCAACTGAGGCCTCTGGCAGGTGCCGGGCAACCTGAGAGAGGCGAGGTCCAGGGTCCAGGCCCGTGTGCCTTGCATGCAGCTGCAGACATCACATGCGCTTTCCTCTTACATCCTCTTACATCAGTTGCCATCCACAGCACCATGCTACGCTTGTACGGTGCTGGTCTAGCACCTGGGCAACAGAGATTGCCATGCAGGCGGTTGGGCAGCCTATGGTGCACGCGCCCATCCACTTAGAACGCCCAGGCAACAAGCCTCCAGCTTCAATGTTCTGCTATCGAATCAGCCCTCCTTGCCGGCTCGCAGCGCCTGCCGCCTGACTCACAATAGCAATCAGAATGCAATCTACGGCCTAGAGGGCCTGGGAGCGGAGCTGAGGCAACCGCCGGCACAGAGCGGGCAACAGGGCCCGGGCGCATGAGCCTGCGTTTGCATCCACCACATGTAGCTACCCAGTGTACGCTACTCGGGCCAGCTTGCGCGCCCAACCATCAACGCCTCCGTCTAAGCCCCACAAAGCAGCAAGGACAGCAAGAGCTTGAGATTAGCCCCGCGCTCCCATGCGCCCTCTCAGCGCAACACAATGGGCCGATGCGTGCCTGGGGTGCCAAGCCCCACACAGCATGCTGCGAGACCAGCGCATTCAGTCCCAGCACATGCAACCCATGAGCCCCCGCGCTCCTGTAGGACGACGCCAGCCGTGCACACGCGGCGCGACCGCGCCTCCGGGCAGCGCCGCCGCTCGGCCCCATGTGCCTCGGCCGGCTGCGCGGGCGGGCAGCCCTAGGCGCGCGGCCCCGCGCCACCCGGCGCCATGTGGGTCCCGCTGCGCAGCCAGGTGGGGTCCACCAGGCGCAGGTAGTAGCGCGCCAGGCGGCGGACCTGCGCGCCGGCCACGGCGTCACCGCCCCCGTCGAGGCGGCCAGGCCGGCGACGCGCAGGACGCTTGCATGGACGGGGATGCACGGGTATGGACAAGTTTTGCGGACATGGACGGGAAGTGGACACGCGGATATGGACCCTACACAACCGCTGTCAGGCGGGCGACAGAGGGCCAGGCCAATGCGCTGGGGGCTGCAGGTGCCCGCGGCGGCGGGCGCGCCTTGTCGAACAAGTCCGAGCACTCAGGCGTGAAGCCGCCGGCGAACTGGTGCACCTTGTGCGCGACGCGCGTCGCGCCGGCCAGCAGGGCCAGGCAGGGCTCGTGCTGGGTCACGCTGCTGCGCTCCAGGCTGGCCACCTCGAACAGAATCCTGGCGCGCAGCCGGCGCCGCCGCGTCAGGACGCGCGCCCAGCTGCGCAGTCGCGGCCATGAGGTAGGCACCAAAGGCTGCCAGCACGGTGCAGGCACAGTGATGAGGGCTACAACGCGGACCGCGGCCGCAGCGCGAAAGGCGCGAAATGCGCACCGCGACATGAAGAGGGTGGCCAGGTGCATGGCGTTGCCGGCGACGTCGTCGAACAGGCGCGGCTCCCAGGGCAGCTCGTGCGCAGCGCACTTGCGCTGTAGCGCGTCCTGCCGCGCGGCATACGCGGCCGCGCGCGCGCGCACGGTGTCCAGGAATGTCTCCAGCCGCGCGGCCTCCTCCTCGCACGTGCCCTGCGCGCCGCGCGCCGCTTCCGTGCGTCTGCCGCAGTGCTACGCCGCACGCATGCGGGCGCCTTTCGGGAGAGCTCTGCACCGCCTGCACACAGTCCTGCGCATGCTGCGCCTGGCTTGCCGCACTGCCATGCTCGGCATGCTTCTGAGCAGCACCACGTCGGAGTGTGATTGCGAGCCGCAGACAGACAGTGCCTCTACAGCACAAATCCGCATGCAGATGGCGGTGCCCGACAGCACTCATGGGGGTCGCGGGCATGGCCAGCATGCAAACAGCAGGGTCCGGGGAGCGGAGCGCGCACGGGCGCACCCGCTGCAGCAGCCACTGCTTCTCGCGCCTGGCCAGCTCGCACAGCTCGCCAAAGGCGGCGGCGGCCTCCCGCATCGCGTCAAAGCGCGCCTGCCACCGAGCAAACCCCTGCTTTGTGACTCGCGCCCTTGTGAGTGCGCACGGCTGCCAGGCCCACGACCCTCGCTGCCAGCTGGCCGACGCTGCGCCAGCTCGACATATAAAGGAGTACGCATGCAAACGAGTGCGCACGCGCCTGACAAACACGTGAACGACTCTGCAGGCGCCCGGGAGCGGCCGCCGCGGCGACATGCACAGCAGGCGGGCGCCCAGACACGGGGGCCGCGCGGGGCGCGCGCGCCTTGGGGAACGCCGGGAACTGCGCGAGCACGGCGGCCTCGTCGGCGACCACGACGGCCAGGCGCGCGTCCGCGTCGCGTGCGAACTCGACCAGCTCGGCCGCGGAGCCCGCGCGCAGGCCCGCCACGTCCGCCGCCAGCGCCTGCACCAGCTTGCGGTGGCGGTCCGCGTCGGCCTTGGCCACCTGCGCGCGCGCGGTATGTAGGGTATAGGGTATAGCCGCGGGCGGCCGCTGGCCTGCGGCGGCGCGCTCTGCGCCGCGCCCGCGCCGCTCGCCCCGACGCAGCACCGCCAGTGCTCGTCAGAGCAGCGGCGTAGCAGTGCAGGGCGCTCGCCGCCTCAACGCCAGCGCGTCAGCGCCCGCCCGCCCCAGGATCTCGGCGCGGGGCGCCCCGCCAGGGCCGCGACAGCTGGACCGCGCGCGCTCGGGCCCGCCCGGGGCGCGCCTCCAGCTCGGCGGGCGTGATGCTGATGGCGTCGCGGTCGCGGCGCGGCGTCGGCGCCGCGCGCGCGTCGGCAAAGTCGAGGTCCATGACGTTGCTGGGCAGCGTGTCGCGCAGCTCGTTAAACAGCGCGACCACCTGCGAATATAGGGTTAGGGTTGACACGGGCAGGGGGCGCAGCGGCGCGCTCCCGCAGAGCAAGCAGGGCCTTGCGCCGCGCCCCTTGGTCGCGTCGGTCGCTGCAGTGCACGCTGCCCGCCCTCCCCCGCCACAGCGACATCACACAAGTGTGAGAGCGCAGCACGGCCTCGTCGCTGCCGCGCTCGCCGGCCGCGCGGGGCGTGCGCTTGGTGCGCGGGCGGCCGGGGCGGCGCCGCGAGGGCCCGCGCCTGCGGGTTGCGCTTGGGCGCACGCGCGGCCTGCTCGGGCGCGCCGGACTGGCGGCGCGCGCGCATGCGCGCGGCCAGCCGCCCGCCCGACATCGCGGCCTCGCCCTCGCCCGAACCTGCGCACGCGCACCCAGCTGAGTGCCATGCCCGCTGCCCATGCCCTGCATCCAATGCCCCATGCGTCTGTTGAAAGCATTTATTCCACACACACCAGAGAGCTCCCCTTGCCAAGCCGCCTGCAGGTGACATGCGGCTGGTGCGGCGGCGGCCGGCAGTGCAAGTCGTGCTTGTGGGGCAGCTGCAGCGGCAGGTGTGGCAAATTGCGCGCATGCGCACCGGGCTCCGCGCCGGCGACCGGGTGCGGCGTCTGCGCGGCGCCGCTGCTGGCAGGGCCGTTCAGCAGCGCGCTCGCCTCCGCTGCCAGCGCCGCGCTGGGCGCCGAGCGGCCCTGCGGCGCGCCGCCGTGCGCCGCGCCCTCGCCGCCACCCTCTCGCGCATTACCCGCGCGCTGGCCGCCGGCCTCCCCGCGCTCACGCTTCCCGGAGAACAGCGCGCCCCAGGGCGCCAGCGCGGCGCGCAGCGCGCGGCTGCCGGCGGGCGATTGCGCCTGCTTGGGCTCCGCGCCGGCGGCCCGCTTGGGCTCGGCCGACTCCCCCACCCGCGCACGCGCGGGCGCGGGGCGCTCAGGCGTGATCGGCGCGAGCGCCGCGGGCGCCACGGCTGCCTGGTTGGGCTCGTGTGCTTGGCGCTGCGCCTCAGCGCCGCGCGCGCGCGCCGGCCCAGCAGGCTCAGGCGCTGCCGCGCTCCCGCTCGACGCGGCCTCGGCGACCTTGCTGGCCGGCTCGCCCGCCTCCTGCAGGGCGAGCAGGACACAGCTTCAGACGCAGCGCCGTGATCACGAGATGCTTGTATCGACCCGGCTGCCCTGCATAGCCTCCTGCGAGCTGCCTGGCCCGACCCCATCAAACTGCCCAGCTTACCAGACTGCGTGCGTTGGCACTGCACCAACACCGGCCCGGTGCCTGCACCTGCCCAGCACACCAGTCCGCATGGGGCGGAACGGTGTTATGTTGCAGCGCAGCATCGCAACACCTCAGAGACAGCACCAAAGAGCCCGCCTCTGTGCGCCCGCGGCCGCGCGCACCGCCTGCCCCTGGGACGGCGGCGGCGTCGGCGGCGGCGTGCGCTGCGGCGGGGCCGCCGCGCTGGGGCCGGCGCCCGGGGGGCCGTCCGCGGTGGGCCCGCCGGCCGCGGCGCCCCCCGGTGGCGGCAGCGGCTCGCCCGCGCGGAAGGCGTCCACGAGGCGCGCCAGGTCGGCCGACGCGGGCGCGGCGCGGCGCGGCTGCGGCAGCTCCGGGAACGCGAGCCCAACGTGGACCAGGCATGCCAGCAGCTGGCGCAGGATCTCCTCCTGCGCGCCGCCGCACGCTCAGCCGCCCGCATCCACACACAGTTTGTAACAGCACGGGCGGGCGGCCCGCTGCGCGTGCCCCGCACGGACAGTGCGGCCCGCGGCAAGCGCCCAGCCGGCCGCCGGGCGCAACAGGCAGGAGAGCAAGGGCAGGCCGCGGCGCGGCGAGGCGGACGGGCGCGCGGGGGCGGGGGCGGGGGCGGCGACGGGGGGGCAGGGGCGGGGGCGGGGGCGGGGGGCGCACCGCGAGCGCGCGGGCCTGCGCGGCCGGCGGGCGCTGCGCCAGGATGTACGCCTCCAGCGCGCCCATCTCCAGCGCGCCCTCCTCCACCGCCTCCGCGCGGATGGCGGCGGCCTCGGCCGCCGACGCGGCCTCGGACGCCGCCGCATCACGCCGGCCCGGGCTCTGCGCCTGCACCCCAGGGGCACCTGGCGTCAGGCTGGCACAGCGCATGAGGCTGCCACAAGCCGCCTGCTGTGCTATACGTGTTGGGGATGAATCCCGGTGCTTGGCGCCCATGCAGCGGCGCACATGTGCGGAGCCCACTGCACAAGGCTGCATGAAGGCGACGCCGTCCAAATAGTGCACCGCGGCCGGCCGTGGGTTGCCTGCCAAGAAGCGGCCTTCGCGCGGGACCCGGCACACCGGGGCACGCAATGTGGCGTTCGCTCCCGCTGCATGCACCGCATGCTGCCTCACCCTATACCCTACAAGCATGAATCGGCCCACACCTGGGCGGCCTCTGCAGCACGCGCGGCCTCGGCGGCGCACGCCTGGCAGCGCGCCAGCTGCGCCTCCAGGTCGCGCCGCAGCTCGCGCGCGGGGCGCAGCACGGCGTCCCACTCGCGCTGCTGTAGCGACGCCTGCTCCCACAGCGGCCGCGCTGTGAGCCGACAACGCTCGGCCCAACAGATCAGAAGCTTTGACTCAGGTGCTGATGAGTCTGCAGCGCGTCCGTAGAGATGGCCTGATTTTGCTTCATGCACTTCTCACAGAGCATGTGCAGGAGTGGCAGCCAAGAAATTGGCGAGATCAACAGCACCTTGCACTCACTCTACAGGGACAGCCGCAAAAGCTCTGTGACTTCTGCAGTATTGCAAAAGGATGCGCCTGCATGTGGATTGGGGAGAGGTACCTGCTCGGCGGCAGCCACGCGCGCCGCGTCCGCCGCGGCAACGCCGTCCCTGCGCGAGACCTCCGCGCGTCCGGTGCCCTCGGACAGCGCCAGCGCGCGCGCCACGCGCGCCTCCTCCCCCTCCGCCTCGGCCGCCGCGCTGCCGTGGTGGCCGTTTGCCAGCCCCGCCGGCGCCGGCCCCGGCGCAGCAGCCGCGCTCTTGCCCTCCTTCACAACCCCGGGGCCGCTGTAGCCGATGCTGCGCTGCGCATCGGCCTGCGTGCCGGCCGGGCAGTCGTCGCGCCCGCCAAACAGGCCTTTGATGCCCCACCGCCGGCCGGCGGGCTTGCCGCCGGCAGGCTGCGGCGGCGGGCCCCCGGCGGGCGCCCCCGCGGGCGAGCCGTCCTGGTCCGCGGCCACGATTGCGGCGGCCAGCGCCTCGGCGTCGGCCGGCGACAGCGGGGCCATCGGCGTGCGCAGCGCCGCCTTGCCTGACCTGCACAGCAGTCATTTCCGATCGCTCACTGCATGCTGTGCAAAAACGCGCCAACGAGTGGCGCGAGCACTAACAAGCAGGCGCACTGCCAGCGAGCAGCGACCGCTGGCCGAGGGTGGGACGGTGCAGAGGGCGCGGCGCAGACGAGCAGGCGGCTGCACCCGGCGGCGGCGCTGGGCGCGGCGGCGGCCTCGGCGGCGCTCTCGCGCAGCGCGTGCTCCAGCGCCTGCGTCTCCAGCGCGGCGGCCTCGGAGTCGTCGAACTTGACGTACAGCCCATGCTCCGCAAAGTTCTCGAGCACCGCTAGCTGGCTGATGGCGACCTCCTCTTGCGGCATCCGTACCTCGAACGTCACGCCCGCGCCCTGCGCCGCGCGTTCTCATTGAGCAACAGGCGGCGGTGAGCAGCCCCTCTGCCTGGAAGTGTGCTGCGAACAAGCACCAAAACATGAACCTCGCTGCAGGCAGACGGGGGATCGAGCAAAGCGCATCGCAGGTGGCGGCGATGGGGCACCTGGGGCACTGCGGCGCCTTCACCCACTTGCGTCGCCATGCAGGGCTCCTGCTTGCTCGCCGTATGTGCAACGCCTCGGTAGCGCCTGCGCAAGACGGCGGGCGCGTGGGCAGAGGAAGTTGTGATTATTTGGGGCAGTGGCTGGTGCTTGCAAAGTGGCAACCACACACCAACCAGCACGGGCCCCAAGGCAGGGGCCGCAACTCTATGAGCGAGCGTCCAGGGGCCCGCACGGCTTGCCAGTTCTCAGCTACACCTCAAGCAGGCACCACACGCACAGCACCTTGTGTCTAGCAAAGCGTTGACGTGCACACTTGCTTATGACTACACACGCGTATTCTGCGGGTTTCCGTTAAAAAAGTACTTCAGAGACAAAGCTGGGAGCGGCGAAGACATAGCAGGCGCGTAGCCGGACTGCATGCCCTTGCACTCCTGCCGCCCTAGCCAACACAAAGTTGTATGCACGCACCGCGCCGTCAAGCGCAGGGGTCCCCCTCCGCGACTGCGTCACTCCGCTGCAGTTTGCATGATGCCAGAATGCCAGTTGGCACGTGTGCGCACTGTTGCTCCACGTGCTGCACTCTATGTTGGCCTACGAAGCATCGACACAGGTCGGCGCAAGCTCGGAGGCACAATGGCCTCGGCGCCTCGAATTGCAACTTCTCCGCCGCTGCGGTTACAACCCTAGCTTGTGTATGGTTAATTGTGCAGCCGGAACTGAGCGCACGTCACCGGGCCCTCCAGTGCTACTTTGTGCTGAGGTGGAGGGCTCCTGTGATTGCAAGGGCAGCCTGCGTTCTGGGGCACGTTGTGAGTACTGCATTTCTATGGCATTGTCCCTCGTTCGCAAAACATCGTAGGCTGGGAGCACGCCCCTGTTGGTTGAGAAGATGTTATGCAGCACGGCACTGGGTAAGTCGTGCGCACAGGGGTGTCGCACGCCGCGCAGCAAGCGCTCGTTGGCGGGCGGCGCTGTGAGGTGGGAGCTGCGGAGGAGCCGAAGGAGGGCCGCAGCATGCAGCGCTGCCGAGGTTGACGTGTCCATCCGCGTGAAAATCATGTTGGCGGAGGGCTCCAGCCAGCTGGACCTGAGCGAGAAGGGGCTGGACGCCATCCCAGAGTCCGTCTTTGAGCTCACTGGCTTGGAGGTGGGCCCCCGGCTGCGCCACAAGCCAGCAGCCCGGCAGCCAGGCTGCGGCATTTGCACTGCATTGGCGCTAGGTCAGGCACGGCGCTGCCTGCAGGGACGGCTGGGCCTTGGGGCCTGGGTGGGCAGTCCTGTGCCTGTGGCCAAGGCCAAAGCGGTATGCGGAAGGAAGCGCGTACCCTCTGGTGTGCGTGAGCGTTAGGGAAGCTCTGGCTGTCGGGCAAGCAACTGACGGGCCCTGCCGCCTAGTTTGCCGCGTGGTGGGGGAGTGTGGCTGGCAAATGCCGACCCCAAGTCCCGTCACGTTTGTGTCCTCAGCCTGTATGTTGGCGGCAGGAGCTGTCGCTGGCCGGCAACAACCTGACCGAGGTACCCGACGCCATGGCCAAGCTCACCTCGCTGCGCCTGCTGCAGCTGTCAGGCAACCAGCTGCGCGCGCTGCCTGACGCGCTCTGCACGCTGCCCCAGCTGCAGGCGCGCCCGTGCTGGCCCACGAGCTCGCCTGTCACAACCAGCCCGCTCACAGCCTGCCCCGCTCGCGGCACGGCCTGGCGCTCGCTGCAGTATGGCACATGCCCATGTACAGAGATTTATGGATATCTCCCTGGCCTGCCACAGCCGCTGCAGGCTGGCAACTTATGGAAGCGCCTCTGCCGTCCTGCGTGACGCACGGTCCTGCCCGGCACGCACCTGGTCTGGCGGCGGGCGGGCGACTGGTGCTTCGCCGCAATGCAGGGCTTGTGGCTGGGCGGCAACCTGCTCCCGCGGCTGCCGCCCACCCTCAGCGGCCTGTCCGCGCTCACCTCGCTCTCCGCGCCCGGCAACGTGCTGACAGAGCTGCCGGCGTCGCTCGGGGCGCTATCGGCGCTGCAGACGCTCGCGCTGGCCGGCAATGCTCTGACTGCGCTGCCGGCTGCCCTGACCCGCCTGGGTGCGCGCGCCCGCGCCTGCAGATGGGTGCCGCTCGGCCTGCCTGCGAAAGCGCGGGCGTGCAGCCGGCCTGTGGCGCCGCCAGCAGCCCGTGCCATCTTGAGGTGCAGATCCGGCGCAGCTGCTGGGGCAGCCAAGTGTCCTGGACACTGGGGTCTGCGGCCCTGGCAGGCTGCCCGCGCCATGGAGTCAATTTCCGCGTGCGCAGGCAGCCTGCGAAAGCTGGAGCTGCATGGCAACGCGGTCGCGGCGTTGCCGGAGGGCATGGGCGCCCTGACCGCGCTCACGCAGCTGGCGCTCCAGGGCAACGCGCTGACAGAGCTGCCCGAGGACTTCAGCTGCCTGAAGGCGCGTCCCCCGGGACAGGCTGTGCCCCCCGCTGCAGAGCAGCCGCCTGCCAGCCCTGATTCGAACTGGCCGGCACGATGTGCCAATAAACATGTGTTGCGAGCGACAGGCTCGTTGCTGCATTGGTTGCATGGCGGCGTGGTCTTCGGCCTAGCCTGCAGTGCGGCCAGGCAGCTTTGCGCAGCCGCATGTCCTGCATCGCAGGGTTGTTCAGAAGGTCATCAGTCCCAGCAGCTTCAGCAGCCGCTTCGCTTGTTGGGCGCCCGTGGCTCTGCGAGACAGGCCCGCGTTGCAGGCATCGCGGGGTCAGCAGCGGCGCGGGCGCGCGGCAGGCGCTGGAGGACCTCAACGTGGCGGACAATGCGCTGAGCGAGCTGCCGGCCGGCCTCGGGCGGCTGGCCAGCCTGAAGCAGCTCACCGTGTACGGCAACCGGCTGCGCGCGCTGGCGCAGGACCTCGTCCGCCTGCCCTCCCTGCAGGGTGCGCGCGCGCGCCCCGCTCGCTGCTCGCTGCGCGCAGCCACGCGGCGCATGCATGCTGCGGGCGAAATAACAGTAGCACCAAGGATCTGGCTCGCGTGCCTGGCATGGTGTCGACGGACGGAGCCAGAGGCAGGGGGCTCACGCCGGGTTGGAACCACATCAGGCTGCATGCTCCGCTGGCAGGTGTGCGCAAGCTCCATGCGCTGTGCAGGCTGGGGCGCACAGACAGGGTGGCGCTACCGCAGGGCTGTGGGCGGAGGCCAACCCGCTGCCGTCGCTCGCGCTGCTGCCGCTCGCAGCGGAGCTGACGGCGACGGTCGGCAGCGCCGACGATGCGCCGCGCCGCCTCGGCGTCGACACCGAGCAGGTGCGCGCGCTGGCTGCGCGCGGCTCAGCGCGGGCGCTGGGGCGCCGACTGGAGTTGCATTCGGGGCGCCGCACTGGCGCTCGTGCGCTGCTGCAGGCCTTCACACCTGTGCGCCTTGACAGGCGTGACCACGCATGTTGCTAGAGAGCTGGAGGCGCCCCGGTGGTGATGCCGTCTTGCAAGTGTCCCGAGGCGCGCCGGGCCCGCTGCTGTCACATGACCACGGCGCCCCGCTCCGTAGGTGGCCGGCTTCCCGGAGGAGCTGCGCGCGGCCGCGGGCAAGCGGCTGCAGGTGGGCGAGATCATCGGCACCGGCCCCGGCTACTTCAAGCTGGCGCGCGGCGCGCAGCCCGCGCGGCCCGGCGGCATTGTGGACGCCGCCGGCGCGCCCGGTGCGTCCATCCGCCTTGGTCTTATGCGGTGTCAAGGATTGCATCAACGCTTGCACCTGCTCTGGCTCAGGCGCGTGCAGCGACGGTGCAAACCCGCGCCTGTGACCACGCTTGGCAGCGCTTCAAGAACGGCCAGGTGGCGCAGCGTTGGCACGCGCGCGCGCCCGTCCTTGTCCCCCACACCGATTCTAGCGTGTGCATGCCAGGCGCCATGGGCTGGGGGATACCCTATTCTGTACAGAGGCGCGCGCCGCGGCGCAGGCGAGCGTGTGCTGGTGGTCTCGTTTAGCAGCGCGCCGGGCGTGCCCAACTGGGGCAGCGCGCTGCGGCGCGTGGCGAAGGCGGCCGACGACCCCGCGCACGCCTGCTTCGACGTTCTGTTCGTCGTCGACACGGGCCGCGGCTGGTACTCGGGTGCGGCGCGCGCCGCCCGCGCGGCGGCCTGCACGACTTGCCGTGCGACAGCCGCGCGCCTGGGCGACGCATGCCCACAGGCATGCATCAGTCACAGGACGCATCCCCATGCAAGGGTTCCCACACGCCTGGCGGTGCCACGACCCATGCGCCGCACTGCAGGCCGGAGGCGGGGCCGAACCGCGCCCTACAGCTGCGTGAAGCGTTTGCCTGCCCGCGTGGGGCGCATGCACGGCATGTCTGCAAGCTGGCGTGCTCGCCGCGCGCGTGCGCAGGCGGCGACCAGGGCTTCACGGCGTGGCACGAGCGGCTGGCCCTGGCGACGCGCCGCTACAGCAAGGTCATGATGGTCGGGGACAGCATGGTGCGCCCCCTGCTGTGCACAGGGTAGGGCAGGGTTGCAGCATGGCCGCGCCGCCCGCTGCGGTGTTGCGCTCTGAGGCGCCCTGCTTTCGCAGCAGGCGCGGGGGCTGCGTCAGCGGCGTGCACACATGCGGCGCGCTTGGCGCGACGGCGCGCCGCTTCTGCGGCCTCCGCACAGCGCATGTAAGAAACGGCGCAAACGCTTCACGCAGCACTGCGGCATGCATCCAATCAGGCATGACAGGCGAGTGAGGGCGGCAGGGCGCGACGATGGCGCTGCTGTGTGCAGAGCTCGCGACATCCGTCCACGTGTTCTGCCCCCAGGCGCGCTCTGCGCTCTTTTGCTCCAGCGCATGCATGCAGGCTTGACGCTGCAAAGCGCGGGTGCACCTGTGCGCCTCAAAGTGCTGCCTGTACAGCGAATCATTCGCATGCCCCACTCGCATCGCCCTGCGCTCGCAGTCGGCGAGCGCGCCACTGCGCCGAGCGGCCGAGAGCCGGCGCCCAGTTGGTCATGGTTAGGATTAGGGCCTAACCTAATTCTACACCCAGGTGGACATGTTGGCCGCCTCGCTGCGCCCGGGCCGCGACCTGACCTGGCTGGCGGCGCTGCGGGAGCGCCTGCTGCACAACGTGCGCGCCTCCTCGGCCGCCATCACGGCATACGTCGGGTCGTTCCTGCATGACATCGACCAGGCGCGCCGCTGCCTGCCGTAGGCCCGTGGCGCAGGGTGCATGCGCTGCTCGCGCAGGGACCCTGGTCGGCCGTTCTTGTGCAAGGCGCTTCCCTGCACGGCAGTGTGAGAGCGACGAGAGCATGAGCGCCCATGATCATGTGTCCGCTCGCGCACATCGCTGGAAATGCCTTTCGCAGTGAAGCGTCCGATTGCCGGCTAATGGAGCTTGTGCGCGGAGGCGCTCCTGTCAGGGGTGGCAGGCCTGGCATTGCAGCCTGCCCGCATGCCCCAAGACTGGAACGGCGTGCGCCAGGCCAAGCTGCTGCCGGAGGAGCATGTACAGCTGAAGGTGTACACGTGCGACTCGCACCGCCTCGCCTTCATCCTGGACCAGCGGGGGAAGCTGGTGCCCCTGCTGCGGGCGGCCATCCTGTCCGAGATGGGCTACCGCGCGAACAACGTGCGCTTGGGGAACCTTGTATGATGCGGCGTGGGGGCTCGGGCAGCGGGACCGGCCGCCGCGCGCTCCCTGGGGTCTCTCGAGCGCTTTGTGTGGCGACGAGCGCTATGTACAGTGACCATCGCTGTGTGCAGCAGCCTCGTGCAGGGTGGTCTGCGTGGCAGACATCCTGGCAAACACGGACCAGCCCAACAGCGTCTGTAAAACACCCTCTTTACTGCGTCGCAGGTCACAGGTCCCCGCACTGCCCCCGCAGCTGATCATATCTATGTCTGAGCTCATTGCACACCAGCGCACCCGAGGTCACTCACACATACAGCCCGCTTGAGCCACCACATACCCTTGCGAAAGACAGGACACGAAAGACAAGACACGACAGTGCACAGGAGCAAACAACTGCGCACTCTTCTGGGCTCACAGAAATGAGGGCGCGCAACGCAAGGCACATCGCCAGCAGTACTCATACAGGGTGACAAGTGCAGGCAGCATGGCGTCGGGTCGCTGACGTGCAGGCAAAGGCCTTGCACCATCAGTAACCCCTGCAGCCAGCACACCAGCCTCAGCCTTCGCCCACAGAAACTGCTTGGCCACAGCAAGCTGGTTGCTACAGACGGGAACGACATATGAGTAACCAAGACAGAGCGGGGAACAGGGGCGGCGGGAGGCGCGCGCACTGTTGCTTGCGGTCCTCGATGAGCTTCAGGTAGGCGTTGAACCGCTTCTTCTCCAGGCGCTTGGCGGTCTCCTTGGCATCCAGCACGCGCTGTTTGGCCGGGGGTATGCGCCGAAAGTGGTCGTTAGCATCCTTGGCCAGGTTGTCCAGCAGAGACATCTTGTTGAGCTTCCTGACTGCCTCCTCTTCCTGCGCACGCTCGCCGCGTGCTCAAGCGTTTTGGACTACAAGGTGGGTCGCGGAGTGTGCAGCAACGCCTCACGCCAGGACGCGCACCCTCTGGTTTTTTACCACCGCTTCAACGGTGTGCGCGCGCGCGGCCTGCACCGACCAGCCCTGCTCACAGAACGCCATGGGGCTGGCGCTCTGCAGCCTGCCGGCCAGGCAGCGCAGACATGTGCGGCCGTGCTGCATCGAGTGGCCACAAAGGGAACTTTCACTGCTGACCTTTGCGCTGTCTGCTGAAGAGCACTAACTGTGACTTGATTGTGGAGGGGAGCTGCGTGTTGCAGTTTGGTCGAATTTGCATTGGCAAAGGGAAGTAGCCGGCAAGGCGCCTGTTTTGATTGTGAACCTGGCATCCTTGGGGTGCAAGTTTTATCAACTATACTAGCTAAACAACCCATCAAAGCGGCCAGCTGTGGCCCGGCTTTCCTGGCAGCCTTTTTTGGGCTAGCACCTCTCATCCAGCCCTTTCATCCAGCCGTTGCATAAAGCACAGACTCCCAACGTCCTAGCAACCATGGCGCTCAGCAGCTCGTGATATACAAATATGAAATCAGCCTCCAGTATGCAAGCATGCCGCACTACGTGAAGCAACAACCGCTGTGCTGCTTCACAAAGACATACCAGCAGGCCCGTCTGGCTCAGAGGCACAGCCTAGACAGTCCCGCAAACAAGTGGCTGCCGCACTTGGCGGGGCGGCCAATTGTGCGCACGCTGAACAGTCCACACACGGGGGCAGCATGTGCGTCTACACACTCAGCGCAGCCTCCCCATCAGGTTTCAATGCCCAAGCATGCATTGCAGGCTGCAACTTGCAGCCCAGCCCAGCTCTTGGAGCACCGCGCAGTTCTGCACATGGGCTCCGTCCAGCCGTGGCCAGCGAGGTCCACCCACGAGCTGCCTCCTTTGGAGTGGCTGCGAAGTGCGCTTCAGCGCCCCGGTACGACGGTACACAGAATGCGGCTTACCAAAACTCTGCTCCAGCGCGCGGCGTGCGCATGGGCGCAGCGCTGCGCAGCCGGGCTGAAGGATACGGCACTGTGCGGGGCAGCGCGCAAGACAACCTCCTAATAACGAAATGAAATAATTGCCCTCGCGCAGCGGCACAACGGCGCGCATGCTGGGGTCCCGGCAGCATCAGACCCCATCGGCTGCCACCCGTGACGGCCTGCAGTCCAAGCGCAGACAATGCTCGCACGTGCCCGGCAGGCCAGAAGCATGGACAGTGTCAACCTCCACACTGCAAAAAAACATGCTGCCTCGACGGCTGGCAGGTTCGGCCCCATCGGCGCTGGCCCCTCGCCGCCCACTTTAGGTTCCAGGTCATATTCGTTAATGTCATGGCACAAACCCCATGCTGGCCTGACACGCTGTTCGAGCCTAACAGTTCCCACCAGCTGTCATAAAAAGTGAAGGCCTTGGACCAGGGCCACACAGACCTCGCCAAGTGCTGGCGTGGGCAGGCGAGAAATCCCGCGGGCGAGCCGCGCGCCCGCTCAGTAGCCGGTCCAGCCCTGGGCAGCGGGCGGCGAGCGCAGGCGCTCCAGGAACTGCGAGAACGAGCCAAAGTTGTCGAACATGAGGTCGCCCATGCGCAGGAAGGTCAGCTGCTCCAGGCGGCCCGCGCGCGCGTTCAGGCCAAACGCGCTCTCCGCGATGCGGTCAAACGCGTACTGGTCGTACCGCTGCAGCGCGTTCTCGCCGCTCAGCGGCACGCCCGCCGCCATGGCCGCCTCGATCACCTGCTGCAGCAGCCCTGCGCCCCGCGCCGCGCGTCAGCTTTGGCTCGCCGCCTGCTGGCGCTCAAAAGTTCCCCACACGCCGGCGGGCTCACCTTGCGGGCTGCAGCGGCCTTCTGGCGGGTGCTCGCAGTCGCGCATCTCCACGCACGTGAAGCTGAGCCGCGCGCGGCGCCGGCGCAGGACCGCCATGACGTCCGCATAGCCGTCGCGCTCGCGCGTATTGTAGTAGCCGGCCGTCAGCTCGGCCGCGTGCGCGCGGCTCTTGAACCACCAGTGCACGCCCGCCAGCTTGGCGCCCAGGTGACACGCAGCCTCAAACTCGTACACCAGGTGCCCATCCGCTTGCTGCGCGGCGCAAGCAGCGCAGGGTTGACGGCGGGCCTCTTACCAAGACGCACTCAGGTTGCTGTGTGTGTTTGCAGTAGCACGCGCGAGTGCACAAGCCCTACAAGCCAGCCTCTCTGTTGTTTTGCAGTGTGAGGGCGGTCAAGACAGACACGCTGCACACAGCCAACCTGCACCCCTGCACGCGCTGGGATGGCGCACAACAACCCGCTCTAAAGTCCACACGGTGGTGTCTGCTCCCCGGACGCAGGGGGCACCTCCGTAACGGCGCGCGCGCGGCGCGGCCGCCCTCGCCGGCCGAGCGCTTCGGCCGCCGCGGCGAGCACGCGGTCGCCGTGCGCGAGCAGCGCGCCGCTGTACCAGCCCAGGAAGAAGCGCCCGTACTCGCTGTCCCAGCTGCCGCCCTGGCTCACGAAAAAGCCCGTCTCCCAGGCGGCCGCGTTGTAGTGCCCGCAGTCGTGCGGCCCGCCCAGGCCCCTGCCCCCCGCGCCGCGCGTCAGCCCCAGCAGCGCCGGCATGCACAGAGCTTTTGGCCGCACGTCTCGGGCGACGCTGCGCAGCGTCTTTTCCACGGTGTGTTTCGTCAGCACTGGCGCTGGAGCATGGTGATTGCATCCCATAGCATCGACAGCCCACCCATGCCAACCAACCCACGCCAACGAGCCGGCAGGCATGCGAGGTGCCGCACCATTCGGGGTGGCCCACGGCCTCAGCCTTCTCGCGCAAGTCCGCCAGCATGTAGCGGTCGAAGCACTGGAACTCGCCCACGCCTGGAAAGCGCCAACGGCCGTCGCCCTCGGGGTAGCTGGGGTAGCGCAGCTCGCCCGCCGGGCCCAGGCCCACGGTGACCTCGTTGATGACCTCGCCTGCGCGAGCGCGTCGGCACATGTAAGCCCAGCCCGTTCGATGACGCGTGCGTCACGGGTAGCATGCACACTCCACGCTGGTACCGCTGACGCTGATACCCAGTCCGATCCAAGTCAAATCAACTCCAGTCACAGCAAAGGCTGCAGCAGAAGCTGTCTTCATACGGGCGGCCACCGGCTCTGCGAGCGGGACATGGGGCGCCGGCGCGGGCCGCACCAAACATGTAGTCGAACTCGTCCGCGAACGCCTCGACAAAGTCGCGGTACATGGCGACCGGGCTGCGGCCGTGGAACAGCGGCACGCCGTCGCAGCCCAGGCTCAGGCACTCGCGGTTGCGCACGCCGGCCTTGTCGGTGAAGAACACGTCCGGGTTGCGCTCGCCGACCGCGAGCACCCAGCGCGGCAGCGGGATCTTGCACGTGTCGCCCACGTTGCCGCCGGCCGCGTGGAACGACGTCACCGCCTGCACCTTGAGCCCGTTCTCGGCCACCTGCGCGCAGCCGCGCGCGCTCGGGCCGGCATCACAACTTCGCGCGCCCTCCTGCCTTGCTGTGCGTCGCAGGCCTTCCCCGGACGAGCACGGCGACGCGCCGACCGCCTGCGCGGCAGGCGGGCGCACAGGCGCCGGCAGCTGCCAGCGCCTTGACTGGCGCTCTTAAGGCAGCGGCGGCAGCCTCCTGCGCGCTGCGCCGCAGCGTGTGGCGTGGCTCCCCGCGCCCCGCGCCGGCGCTGCCCGGCACAGGCAGCGCCTCGCGGCCCCAAGCAGGCCGCGCGCGCGCCAGCCCGCAGCCTGGGCCGCGCCGCGCCTTGTGGAAGAGGCGCTTGTATGCTGAGAAGTCGTACTGGCCGGGCGCGGCGCCCTCGACGATGCCCCACCAGACGTCCACCATGACGCCCTCCACGCCCGCGCGCTTGAGCGTGCGCAGCCCCACCTCCAGCGCCTTCTCCCGCTTTATGACGCTGACCTGTGCGCGCCCGGGCGGGCGGAGCGTCGGAACCCAGGCCGCGGCGTGCTGCCCTGCAAAGGGACGGCTATGCTAGTGGGTGGCTGCGCCAGCAGCGCGCAGACACAGTGCCGGCCCGCTGTAGTCGGGCTGCGCTCTCCCGCGGGCGGAGCAACCAACAGACACACGCAGCGCAGCGCGTAAACACGCAGCGCCCCGCTGGTACGGCACACGCGGCGGCGCCTAACTCGCGGCGCGGGACCGCACACATGCGCAAAAACCTGGGCGCGCACGCTCTTGCCGTCGCGCTCCACAGGCCACACCGTGTCCAGCGGCAGCATCACGTACACGGGCAGCAGCGTGGCCGGGGCCGGCGCGGGCGCCGGCGGCGATGCGCTCTCCCTCCGCTCCGGCACATCAAACGCCTGAATGCTGTTCAGGAGCCTGCACGCCCAGCGGTGCGTGCAGGCTCAGGGGCGGGCATCAGGTGCACCGCGATGCCGTTCACCGCACACCCCGCGCGCAGTGACAGCCAGGTGAAGAGCACCAAAGAGGGAGGAGGTACGTGTTACTTGTCGAGGGCTGTCCAGCGGCGTGGCCAGCACTGGGCCCGCAACCAGGCGCCCGGGACACAGCAGGGCAGCAGGGAACCCACATGGCCAGCTCGCCGTCGTCCTTTTCGAAGTCGCCTCGGTATGATTGCCAGGCCGTGGGCGCGGTCAGCGGCGCGGACTCCTCCACCCGCTTGGCCGCGACCGCCTCGACCAGCACCTGCCGGGTCAGGCCGCACAGCCGTGGGCAGGGCTGCCGGGGCAGCATGCTGCTCCCTCCTGCCTGCTGCTCCTGCCTGCCCCCCCAGCCCTGCTGCCCAGGAAAGCTGGGCAGGCTGCCGTGCTGCCCGCAGCCGCATGCCTCGCTGTTTGAGCGCGCTGGCCCCGGCAGTGGACCGCACCTGCCGCGCTGGTGCGCCCGCGCCCGAGCCAACGCCCAAGCGCTGCCCGTGCGCGGGCGGGGACGGCTCGACGGCGCCCCAGGCCGCGCGCAGCCGCACCAGCGAGGTCAGCGGGCGCACAGGGGCGCCCGCGCCATGTGCGCGCCAGCAGAATGGGTCCGCCGCAGGGCCGGCTGCTGCCGGCGCGCGCGCGCAAGGGGCTGCCATCTACTGAGGTTGCCTGCTCAAGGCAGCTTGGAATGTGAAGCAGTGCTGTGAAGCAGTGCAGCCTAGCCCTACCGAACCAGCTGCTGATGTGTACTTGGGGAACCCCCTTCTGCAGGTTGTGGGCTGCGTGCACCCAGTACCATTTTCCTTCAACAGTCAGGGCACTCGTCTATCTGGCCTGCCTGACTTTGCAGCAAAGACTGCAATTGAGCGACACCTTGCGCCTGTTTGCCAACTGTTGCGAAGAGCAAGGTGCGTGTGCCAGGACTGCCAGAGCCTGACAGCACTAGGGGTACCTGTTGTGTAGAAGCAAGCGGGAGGCACACGCTGAAGCAACTGAGCGCACAATCCTGCAGTGATGCGTCCGCTCACACCGCCCAATATCAAAGCTGGGGAGCAGCACCACCTCGTGGGGCCCTGTGCGCACTGCGCAGTGGGCAGGCGTGACCTGGCTGGGCCTCAGTATGCTGCAGGAGCGCCGCGGGATGCTGATTTTGTGCCATGGATTACCCGTCTAGACAGTTCAAAACGACAGACGGTGTGGCTAGGACACCAGATACCGGGCAACAGTGTGGCTGCTAACGTGCAGCTCTTGACGCGCGGGCCAGATTGGGCAGCGGGCTAGCATGGCGCGGCACAAGGGCTCTCAAAGCAAGGCTGCGCCGGAGCCGATGCGCGGGGCTGCGCTGGCCACTGAGGACATGGACGCCGGGGAGGTTCTCACTGGCGGAAGCGCAGCTGAGGTGTGGCCTGCAGCTGTTTTGCCACTGCGCTCCCTCTTTTGTGCATCTGTTGTGGTATATACATATATGTGCTGCGGTGCGCACTCGTGGGCCATGCGTCCACGGTGAGCGCAATTACTGTGTTGCGTGCCGGCCACATTGCTAGCGTGCCTGCGCTCCGTCTGCGCCTCACGAGGAAGTGTTGTTAGCTGGCTGTGGGGTCTCTGTTTCATGGGCTGTTCATGCAACCTGCCTCAGCCACCCTCCTCTGAGCCTGAGAGCGTCGTCGCACAAAGAGCTGTCCCTGTGCACTGCCTGCCGTGCCTTACAGCAAGTCTCACAGCCCACTCTTGCTGCGAAGGCATGCCGCGTGCAGCTGCCGAGCGACGCCCCAGCTCCATCCTCAGCCGCGCCAGCTGACTCCCAGACGCGCGCAGGGCATTTCGGACGCGCTGCACGCGGGAACCCCGCCCGGCGTGGTGCACCAGGCGTCGCCCGTGAGCGGCGCGGTCGTCGTCACGCCCGTGGGCGAGGCCACGACTGTGCGCGGCAGCGTGGTCATCGTCACGCCGGCCGCCGCGGCCGGCGGCGGCGCAGGCGCGACTGGCGCCGTGCCGCCCGGCGCGCAGCAGGCGGAGGGCCACGCGTCGGGACGCCAGGCCGTGCGCGCGGCGGCCGGCTTCACCACGGGCGCGGCCGCCGAGGCGGGCACAATGACCAAGCATGCTGCGCACGCCGTTTACTCCGTGCGCGCCCAGCCGCGGCTGTGTGCGCTTGTGTGCGCGCGCGTGTGCAAGGCGTGCTGGAGATGCTAGTAAGGGGCGACCGATCTGGTTTGGGTGCAGGTGCTGGTAAGACACGGGAGGTGTCGTCAGTCAGCTGCAGTCTGCTGTGACTGCGCGTCAAGCGCTGTGACTCACTGCGTGTGAGACGTGCCCTGCCCACTTGTGCGCAACAGTGCTGGAGGTGTCGTACGTGTCATGCAGCGGTTGGTCCGCGTGGTGTCTGAGAGGTCTGCACTGTCCCGCGCAGAGGCACAGCGTTGGACGCCGCCTCCCGCATGATTACGAGACGAGCTTGCGTCTTGCACATGCAGGGCAGCTCTCATTGTGTCCACTGCGTCCGAGCATAGCCCCCTGCCGACTTACACCTCGGGACCTGCCGGCCGCGCCGCAGACGGCCGCCGACGTGGCGAGCACCGCGGCCGACACGGCCGGGGACTACTCCAAGAGCGCCGCGCAGGGCGCGGCGGAGGCAGCGGCCGCCGCCAAGGAGGGCGCGGGCCGGCTGGCCGACAAGGCGCAGCCGTACGTCGCCAGCGCGGCGGAGCAGGCGCAGGCGGGCCTAGGCGCCGCGGCCGAGACCGGGCAGGGCGCCGCGCAGAAGGCGCGCCTGTGCCCATGCGCTGCCTGTGCGCGGCGGCGCAGGGTGTTACTGACAGGGCATGGCGGCGGAAGCAGCGCCCTCTGCACGCGGGTCGGCATGGCTGTGCCGTGCATGCGGCCGCATGGACGCAGCCTCGAGCAGCCCCAAGCAGGGCGCGGCCAGCACGCTTGGGCTGGGCGCGTGTGCCTTTTTAGCTGCCGGCTGTGGTGGTGCGAGTAGGGGTTTCACGCGTGTGCCCCTTGGTAGCAGCATTTGACCCACAAGGCCGGCCCAAACAGTGTGTCTTGCTGCTCTGTGCAGGATTGCCGGACGTGTCGCTAGCTGTCCTTGTGTCGCCTGCGTCCAGGCGCAGTCAGGTTTTTGGGTTGGCGGGTGCGAGGTTTGTGCGTGTGTGGCGAGCCCGTGGTGCTTGTGCGAGCCGATGTCTTGCACCTATGGGCTGTTTCCCCAGCAGCCTGCCACTCCGACGCCGTTCACCTTCCCAGAAGCGTGCAGCACTGCCGGGCCGCGCGCGTGTATCTGACCGTGCCGCGTCCGTCTGGCGCAGGCGCAGGAGGTGGCCGCAGCGGCTGCGCCGCACGTCAAGGCGGGCCTGAACCAGGCGGCCGAGGCCGGGCAGCGCGCGGGGCAGGCCGCGCTCGAGGCCGGCGCAATCGCCAAGGACAAGGCCAGCGAGGCGCGCGCCTGCCCGTGGCAAGCGCTCGTACAGTTCGACGTTGTTGCAGTGCAGGACCACCCTGCTCCTGCTCTGCTCGCGCGCCAGGCCTTCGGCAAGGCGGGCGTCCGCCTTCATGCGGGCCTGATTATGCTGGCTACAGAGTGCAGCGTTGCCTGCGCAGGCCGCGCTGTACCCTGTTGCAATCATAATCATGCCTCGCACGAATGCCGACGCCCATCTTGGTGGCGGCCTGGCGCGCAAGCTGAACAGGCGAGCGGGCTAGGCGACATGTTGCAGCGCGATGCAAAGAAAGCCACCTGGGGTGCTTTGTCAGGCCGCAAGGGTCAGCACCTGCTGCGGTGGTGAGCCGCGCGTGCGAGGCTGCAGGCGGGCGCGGCGGCCGCGGACCTGGGCCAGCAGGCGGCCAAGCAGGGCAAGGCGGCCGCGGGCGCGGCGGCCGGCCGCGCGGCCGACTTTGGGCACGCCGCGGCCGACACGGCGCAGGGCCTGGCCATGAAAGCCGGCCACTCGGCAAGCGAGGCGTACAAGGCGGCGGGCGAACTGGCGGCGGCCGCCGCCGACCGGGCGGCCAAGGAGGCGGCCGCCGTGGGCGAGACCGCCGCCGACGTCGCGCACGCGGCCAGGGAGCGCGCCGCCGCGGCCGCGCACTCCGTGCAGGCGCGCTGCGCGGCGGGGCCGGCCTGCTGGGCCATGCCGCTCATGAGGATGCGAGCGGCAGGCGACAACAGGGGATGACCACCTTGCTCAAGGGGCTGTTGCGCACGCCACCCTGCGCTCATGTCCCTGCGGCGCCGCCACAGCGCTAGCGCTGTTGCGCAGGAGGCCGGGAGCAAGACCGCGGCGGCGGTGCGCGGCGCACCTGGCGCGGCCGCGCATGGCATCTACGCAACGGCGGAGCGCGCGCTCGACTCCCTGCGCGCGGCGGCGGGCTACGTCACTGGCACCGCGCGCCACGCGGCCGGCGCGCCCAAGCGGGCGCTCGATGCGGCCGTCCACCAGCTGGACGAGGGCTTCCACAAGGTGCGCGCGCACTGACCGCGCCGGAGCGGCCACTCCAGCACCTTGTGCATGCGTGTCGACCGTGCTGAAAGACGGCTGCGCACCGGCACAGCGAACGGCTCTGCAGTCTGCATGTAGGCATGCGAGGTGTGGCTCATATCACGTGCGGGGATGTGGCTCTGGATGTAGCTTCTGCTGTGGGTGTGGACCGGCTGTGGGCCAATCGTGTCCCGTTCGAGCCTTGGACGGGCGCAACATTGTCCGACTGGCCCGATGTGCTGAAGCGGACGAGCTGGCGACCAGGCTGATGGCGGCGGCGGGAAGGCCGGCGAGGCGCCCGGGTCGGGGCGCCGCAGCTACGCTGAGGTGGCGGCGGGCGGCGCCGACGAGGCGGCCGGCGCGGACAAGGCGGGCGGCGAGCGGGCGGGCCAGGAGGGCGGCGCCGAGCGCGATGACGGCGGCGGCGGCGGCGGCGTGCTGGGCATGGCAGGTGAGGCGGCGCGGCGCGTGCACGACACGGCGGAGCACCTGGCGGAGAAGGTGCGGGCCCGCGCGGCTGGCTCCCCGCCTGGTGAGCAGCGCTGCGCGTGCGGGCCCTCGGTTCACCATGCGCATCCAGTGCCTGTGCAGTCCCCAACTTCATGCTTGCATGATTTGGGCACGCGCTGGCAGCCGACAGGCATGTGCAGTATGCTACGAGGCAATTGGCCTCCGCGCACTCTCCAAGTGTGGCACAGCATTGCCCCTCGCTGTGTGTGCCCACGAGCGGGGTCGACGCGCTGCCCCGTCGCGCTGCAGGCCGCGGAGGAGGCCAGGGCGGTAGGCGGCTATGTCAAGGCCGCGCCCGCGCGCGCGGCGCACGCCGTGGCGGAGGAGACGCGCGCAGTCGGCAGCTTCGTGCAGCGCGCGGCGCGCGCGACCGCGTCCGCGATTATGAGTAAGCTCTGAGTAAGCCCACCTGTGCCGTTTTGCGGCTTTCTGCGCTGTCTTCCTTCGCGCGCGCCGAGGCCTGCGTGGCGCTCCCATCATTTGGGGGCGCGACACCACAGTCTGGTATAACTAGTGTGTCCGCCATTTGAGAGTCTCTTTTCAAGATGTCGGGTGCAAGAACCAGAGCTAACAGCCGGGTGAGTGCCGTGCGCGCAGCCGCAATCCAGACAGGCGGCATGCTTGCCTCGGCGGCTACGGCTGCCGCCGCCCTGTACGTGATCTACCAGTACGACAACTCTGCCGTGCTGCCGCCGCCGCTGGCGTGATCAGCGCGTCCCTAGCCGCGTCACCAGTGCTGGGATGAGGGAAATTGCACATGCGTGGCGCCGTCCCAGGAAAGTACCAAGAAACCGCATACAGCAGGCTACACACCTGTTGCTGCCTGTTGAGTGGGCAGCATGTGATGGTCAGCAGGGAAGGTGATGTGTTGGGGCACGACTGACAGTAAAGACATGGCGGCCGTGTTGGATCTGGAGTTGCACATACTTGACATGCATGCTGTCGAGGGCGGGGCAATCAAAGCGTGTCACCGACCAAACGCGAGAGGGCTTTGAGTTGGGGTGACTTGGGGTGAGCAACGGCTGATGCATTTGATTGGTACCACGCGATTTCTGTGGCAAGCAACTTTGTTGCTTTTCTTGTGGGATGCTGACGTGCTGACATTGCCGTGCAAGAAGGCTACTTCTGTGCTGTGCTTACAGGCATTGCACAGCTGCGTACCCTCAACATAAGCCACGCCCCACAGTACGCAAGCACTGCTTGCTTACTCCACACAATGCTTGCATACAGTTATACGCACTCACTTACACGCGAGGAAAACTGACTGGCACACAAGCCAGCCTACCGCAGCACATGCCAGCCGTCCCACTCTGGCTGCAGGGCGGAGCAGCGGGCCTTAGATAGCACTGACGCTTGCCGCTCCAGGAAGCGCGTGACGTGGGTCCTGATGCCGCAGACTAGTACCGATCCAAGGCCTCCACAGTGACGATGCTGTTGCCGCGGATGACCTGCCGTGAGCACACTGACATCGCTCCCGGCTGCTCGCCGTGCCGGCCCGCCAGCGCAGCGCACAGCACAAAGGGGAGTCTCAGAGACTGGCCAGCAGCATCCAAGGACAGGCAAAGGCGGGAAGGCTGCGCACCACCATGCCTATGTCCGTCTTCAGCTTCTCGTCCACCGCGTTGTCCAGCACTATGTTCATAAACTGGTCGAAGCCGCGAAGCACGCCCGTGACGTGCCGGTTCGCGTTGAGTGAGACTGGCCCCAGTGCGCGCACGCCGCGTCATTGTGCGTTCTGCGTCAAAATTAAGGAGCAGGTGGTGGCCTCAGGACTCGCAAACCCGACAGCGTGGCCAACGGGCGCAGCCGACGCACACACCGCTGAGCTTTTTGTCCATGAAGCCCTTCAGCTCTGGCGGCTGGAGCTTGGGCATGGCGGTGCGTGCACGTCACGCGCGGGCGCGCTTGAGTAGCACCACAGGCGCGCCGCGCCGCCGCTGAAGACGCCGCCGCTGCCGCACACACGCAAGCTGCGCTCAAACTGCGCTACCACTGCGTATGCGTCTTCTGTGTGCGAGGTCGTGCTTGCTGGGAGCGCTCCTCTTCTCACCAGCGGGCGCACCGGAGTAGCCTTCCAAGGCGCGCTCAGCAACCCTAGGCAAGCTCCTCCACCAAGTTTGGATCCACCAGAGCTGTCCAATCCTGCCTTTCCCCGAGGAACCGCGCACCTTCTGGCACGCCAGCGCTTAGGCACTTTTAGCGAACGGCCGCTTGCCGGACACACAGGCTCCGACTTGCTGCAGCAGGCCGAGCAGGCAGCACCAATGCCTTGAGGTGCGCCTGGACGCTGGTCCGGGCGCCAGGCCGTAGCCATGACGCGCAAGCACGACCGCAACGGCTGGACCAGCTGGCCGGAGCAGTGGCCAGGCGCCGGCACGAACGGGACCATGTCCCCCGCACTCCGCGAGCTGAAGGACACGCTGTCGGAGGCGCGGCGCAGCGCCAGCGACCTGATGCTGGTCGCGCAGGCACGCCGTTGTCACGCTTCCGATGATTCTCTCGCTCGCTGAGCTCACTGCGCATTGCACAGCAGCGCCGCTGCAGCCTCCTGCACTGCTTGCAGCACACAGCTCGGTCACGCGTCCCCTCGGCCAAGCGAAGCGCCCCTGTCTCCCAGTGTAAAGCGCCCGGGCTCGGCCTGCTGTCCTGTGCAGCGCCCGGCGCGCGCGCCGCAGCGAGCGCCCCGCTGAGCCTGGGCAGCGCGTGCGTCCAGTGTGCGGCTGCCCGGGCTCTGAGGCGTTGCTAACGCCAGCGCGCGCGCGCGCGCAGAAGGCGGAGCGCCAGCTCAAGGCGCGGCTGGAGGAGTCCGCGAAGCAGACGTCGGAGCAGCTGCACGAGGCCGAGCGCCGGCTCAAGGCGCAGCTGCGCTCGGGCGCCGTGGCGACCAGCACGCAGCTGGCGCGCCGCGTGGAGCGCCTGCAGCGCCTGGAGTCGTCGCTGCGCGCGGGCCCGGTGGTCGACCGCGCGCTCGCGCGCCACCTGTCCTCGCTCGCCACCGCGCAGGCGCCGCGGCCCGCGCCGCCCGGCATGCGCAAGGTCCGCTCGGAGAACGACTTCCAGGCGCTGCAGCGCGGCGGCGGCGGCGGCCGCGGCAGCAGCGGCGGGGAGGCGCAGCCGGGCTCGCCGTTCGCGCCGCGCGGCCGCGGCCGGCCGCGCCTGCGCGGCCACGACTGGGACGTGTTTGCGGCGCTGAACGGCGCGCTGCTGCGCGGCGGCCGCGTGCCGGCGGATGGCCCGGCGCGACCGCCTAGCGCGGGCCTGGCGCGGGCCGCCAGCGCGGGGCTGGCACGCGCGCCCAGCGCGGCCCCGCTCGCGCCCAGCCGCGCGGCGCCCAGCCTGCAGGACCAGGCGCGCGCCTGTCCTCTGCCGCGCCCGCCTGCACTTGCGCCCGCCGCCCCAGTCAGAATGTCACTTGGACGCCGGATGCGCAAGCGGTGCAAACAGGGTGCAGCGTGCAGGCACACAAAACAGCGCGACGGGCACAAACAGATTGAAATTAGCCTGCGCGCTGAGCAGGCGGCCAGGCAGAGCGTTGATGCATGGCGGCGGGGCCGACGCGCTGAGGCTGTTTGCGCGCGCGCAGCTGCGCGCCGGGCCGGGCGGCGAGGCGGCGCGCGCGCTGTGGGCGGCGCCGCAGCGCACGCTGCGGACCTGCCAGCGCACGCTGGAGAACTGCAGCGAGAATCTGCAGACGCTGGGGCAGCTGCTGCAGCAGAGCGCGGCGGCGTCGCAGTTTGCCGCGGCCGGCGCGTCGCGCCGGGTCGGCGCCGCAGCCGCCGCGCGCATCCCGCCGCCGGCCGCGGCGAGGCCGCGCGCGCCGCCGGGCTCGCACAACACCGCATTCGTGGCGTGCCAGGAGGCGGTGGTGTCGCCGGGCTTCCCCTCGCTGCAGGCGCGGCCCGGGCCAGGCGCGGGGGCGCGGCGGGCACGCGTATGCGGTGACAGGGCTGCTGATGAGTGTGTGACAGCCTGTATGGCTGCCTTGCTCCCATCTCTCGCAGCGGACCTCACCTCGGCTGGGCAGGCTGTTGATGCTCCCGAGGCCCGGCGGTTTCGCTGGGACATGCTGGGCGCGTCTGCGCGCCCTTGAACGACCGGCCTGAGGCCGCCTGCTGCCCTGGCGCGCTAGACGGACCTGATCGCGGCGGAAGAGCTGCTGCGGCTGGAGGAGGGCGGCGGCCCGGGCGGCGACGCTGCGGGCGTCCCCGACAACCCACTGGATGCGCTCCGGCAGGTGTGCTCGCCACCCCCGTGGCACCGTGCCTGGCAGGCCCAAGGCAGCTGTACTGAGCCTTGTAAAAGTTCCTAAACCGGGTAGGGCGTGTCTGACCCCAGCGAACAGGATTGCATGGCAGCGTGCCCGTCGGCAGCGACCAGGCCGGCCTCGCGCTGCTGAAGATAGCGCAGGGCCTGGCAAAGGCGTCAGGGGTGTCGAGCGCACGCGTGTGCGGCGCCTCGCAGGCGTTCGAGCGCATGGTGGGCGCGCACCACGAAGCGGCGCTGGAGCGCGCGCTGCAGGAGGGCGAGGCAGCGGGCGAGGGCGACGCAGCTGCGCAGCCGTTTGGGCCCCTGCAGGCGCGCCGGTGCCTCGCAGTGCAGCGCTGGGCTCTATGGCACTGTGCGCAAGTGCCGCGCTGCGCCTCCTGCTCCTAGTCCAGTGCACCCTCTGGAGGACTGCGGGCCGACGCACAGACTCCCCTGCTCATGGTTGTGCGGACAGCAGACTTGTGCTGCTGGCGCACTAGAGGTTGTTCCCATGGCAAGCACCGGCATGGACAGTTGACGCCGCCCACCGCTTTGCACGCAGGCGCATGCGCTGAAGCGGCGGCGCGAGGCGGCGCGGCGGCGGCTCAGCAGCCTGCGCGAGCCGGGGCGCCGCGTGGCCATCTACACGACCGCCTCGCTGCCGTGGATGACAGGGACGTCCGTGAACCCGCTGCTGCGCGCGGCCTACCTCTCGCGCGACCCCAACCGCGAGGCGCGCCATCGCCCGGCACCCCTCCTGCTCGCCGCCCTGGGTTTCCGTGGGGTCATCAGTGTCTGTGCCGTATGGCGAGGCGTTTGCACCTCTGCTAGAACCAACCTCTGGTTTGCAGGCGCATGCGTCATCCTCAGGCCACCTTCTGTGTGCGCAATATAAGCGTCCTTGGCGGCAGGGGCAGGAATAGTCACGCATGCAACAACCTGTTGGGATCCACACATGAGCAAACTCCACGGCTGCAGCAGCTTGGTTGCCACATGCGCGGCGGCCAGCGACCGCGCCCAGCACATGCACGCCCCGTGCCCCGACCGACGCGGGCGCGCGCGCGCGCAGGTGACCCTGGTCATCCCGTGGCTGGCCGCGGCAGACCAGGAGATGATCTTCCCCAACAACCAGACGTTCGAGACGCCGGAGGCGCAGGAGCAGTTTGTGCGCGCGTGGGCGCGCAAGCGCACTGGCATGCCGTGCGACTTCAAGGCGCGCGTTGCCTCTTTCCTTGCTGTGCTCCGTCCGCGGTCACTTTCGTCCGCACTCGGATCGCCACGCTTGCAAAGGATGCCGGCGAGCATACGGCGAGTCACGCAAGCAACGCCCGGCACTTTATCAGCCTGGCTTTGCTGAAGCCAATCTGGGCGTGGCCCGCACCTGTCTAGTGCTCATTCACATCACTTAGTGTTTGTACCCGCAGCGTTTGCGCGCTGACTCGCGTGTGGGGCGGCAGATCAAGTTCTATCCTGGACGCTATGCGGCTGAGAAGTGCTCCATCCTGCCGGTCGGCGACGCCACGCAGTACATCCCTGACGATGAGGCGTGCACACGCGCCAGCTTCAGGCCTTGCTTTAGCTCGTCGTGCTTCCTGGCTGTCAGCAGACGCTGTCTCCGAAGGGGAAGTGCACATGCCAGATCACCTCCCTTGGGGCCGGACAGTAAGAGCATATCAGCTTGCTTGCTTCGCGGTGACTGCATCAGAATATCAAAGGGCTGCCGTGACAGGCAGTCCGCCGTGCGCAGGCTGACGTGGCCGTGCTGGAGGAGCCTGAGCACCGTGCGCCCCCGCCTGGCAGCCACATGGCCCTGCCCTGTGTCCCCACCTGGCCGCAGAGCTCCCACTCTGCCTCCACGAGTGGTTGTTCGGCTGAGAGGCTCGCACAGGCCACCATGGAGTGCCGGAGCTGCTCAGGTCTGTGTGCCGCCTCGCCGCTGTGTCAGAGGTCTGCAAAACGGCGCAAAGCTGCACTCGAAATGAGTCTGCCTGCCGCCGCTCTTGCATGCGCGCCCCTTCGCGCGCCGGCTGCGGCGCCCGCGAGCCGCGCGCGCGCGCGCAGTGACCTGGTACCACCACGGGCGGCGCTGGACGGACAAGTTTGCGCACGTGGTCGGCGTGATCCACACCAACTACCTGGACTATGCGCGCCGCGAGGAGCACGGCCAGCTCAAGGCGGCCTGGCTCGCACTGTTCAACCGCGTCGTGTGCCGCGTGCACTGCCACAAGGCGCGCCGCGCGGCGCCCCCGCCCGCCCGGCCTCGCGCCCCGGCCGCACCTGGGGCGCGCCGCCTGCGCAGACCGGGCAGTGCGCGCGTCTGTGCCGGTCGCGCGGCTGCTGCCTGGCATGCCTGGCTGCCCCGCCCCATCGCGCGTCACGTGCGAGCGGCGCGGGGCGCGCAGGTGGTGAAGCTGTCCGACGCGGTGCAGCAGCTGCCGCGGCAGACGACGCAGTTTGTGCACGGCGTGCCGGAGTCGTTCCTGGAGGTGGGCGCGGCCCGGGCCGCGCCGATAGGCGGGCGGCGCTTCGGCAAAGGCGCCTACTTCATCGGCAAGGTGAGCTTGGGGGGTTGCCCAGCGTGTCTGCCGCAGGGCGCGCTCCGGCCGTCCTGCAGGCCTCTCACTCGAACGTGCCTGGCGCTCCGGGGGGCTCCTGCCACACATGCAGGCAGTTGTTAGGGTTAGCATCAGGGTTGGGCAAGCCAGGGCGGCGCTTGCGCGGGCTGCCTGCCGGCGCTGCTCGACGCATGCCGGGCGCTCCCAGGCCCCAGCCTCGCCCCGGGCCCGCGTCGGTCAGCCGCAACGCCTGCCCGGCAGGCCATCTGGGCCAAGGGCTACACCGAGCTGCTGGCGCTGATGGACGCCGACCACGCCGCGGCCGGCCGCGCCGACCCGGTGCACGTCGACTGCTACGGCTCCGGGGAGGACCTGGACGAGGTACGGGGCCCTGGCCGCGCTGGCCAGGTGGCCTCACCCCCGCACCCGGCTCAACAACGTGCGCACGCGTTGCGCAGCCCCGCGGTCGTGCTGCAGTCCTCGTAGCCCGCCGCATGCGGCTGACCGACCACTGTGACTCTGCCCCTTGCTAGCACCGGGTGCTCCGGACCGCACTGGCAGGCTGTGGAACAGGGAGAAAGTTGCCAGGACTGCGTTCCCCACACTGTGCACTGCGCGCCGGCCCTGCCGGCGCGGGCCGCCGCGGCGCCCGCGCGCCGCCTGTGCCTCAACAGGTCGCGAGCTGCGCAGCGAGCCCGGCGTCGCCTGGGCGCGCGGCTCAGGCGGCGGCCGCGCGCAGATGCGCGCCCTGGCCGAGAAGAAGGACCTGCACGTCCACTTCCACGGCCCCCGCGACCACCTCGACTCCAGCATCCACGAGTACCAGGTGCGCCGCGCCCGCGCCCGCCGGCGCGCGCTGTCGCGCCCCCGGCGCGCCCCCCCGCCGCCGGGCACAGCGGCACTGGCCTCGAAGCGGCGCGCACGGCGGCCGCCAGAGGGGCTGTGCGCCTTGGCGTGTCGCCCGGGGCCCCTACACCGGCTGCGTTACTCTAGTCCGTGCTGCTTGATGTACCCTCGAGAACGCGAGGCGCCCTGCCTGCCCTTGCGGGGAGCGCCTGCAGGCGCTGCTTGTGCAGGACCGCCTGCTCGCGCGGCGGAGCAGGCCGACGCGCGCTCAGGCCGCGCCGCGCGCAGGTGTTTGTAAACCCCAGCACCAGCGATGTGGTGGCCACTACGACCGCGGAGGCGCTGGCGATGGGCAAGTGGGTGGTTGTGGCCGACCTGCCCTGCAACGCGTTCTTCAAGTCGTTCTCCAACTGCCTCATCTACAGGTGCGCCGCGCCCGCACGGCGCGCTGCAGCGCCCGCAGGCCAGGTCGACACTGCTGTGAACAACATGCGCAGCTGCTGGGCCAGCTGGCGCAGAGCGCACTCGCACCCGCACTGCCTGGAGCTTGGCACCCGGCAACAGTGCTGGAGACATGCGTATGTGGCCCCCGTATCCGTCCTGCCCGGCCGGCCAGCCTGCACCTGCGTGCGCCTGCCGAGCGCGGCGCCGGCGCGGCCGGCGCGCAGGACGCCGGAGGAGTTTGGCGCGCAGCTGCGGCGCGCGCTGGCGGAGGAGCCGGCGCCGATGGCGCCGCAGGAGCGCCGGGCGCTGACGTGGGAGGCCGCCACCGAGCGCTTCCTGGACGTGGCCGAGCTGACCGAGGCGGAGCGCCCGCGCGGCCTGGGCGCCGCGCTGGAGGCCGCCACCTACGCCGCCGTCAACACGCTAAGCGGCGCGCGGCCCCGCCCGTGCTTGAGGCCGCGCGTCCGGGCCAGGGGCCGTTGCGGGTTCTGTCCGACACGTGGCTCGCTGCGGAGCGGGGAGCTGGGCGCCGCGCCCGCCGCCCCGAGCAGGCGGCTGCGCGTCCGGCTGTCGTGCAGCCAGCTGTCGCGCCAAGCAGGCGGCTGCGCAGCTAGCTGTTGCGCAGCCAGCTGGCGCCGACGCGCTCAATCCGGGCACAGGCGTGGAGGTGCTGCGGACCATGGGCGGCGCCGGCCAGGGCACGCGCGACAGCCCGGCCTCGCTGATGGACTATGCGCCCGATACCGCCGACAGCGGCGGCATCTTCGACAACAAGGAGCGCGCCGCCGCGCGCACGCGCCGGTCCGCCGTGCGCGCCTCATGATATAAGGTATTGCTCATATGGACTATGACCAGACGGCGACCCCGCCTCCCCCGGCCGCTCCGGCGCAGCTGCAGGCGTGCTATGCAGGCCGCTGGGTATGAGCGTGCGGGGGTGGCGGAGGGCTCTCGCGGTAGCAGCGCAGGCCCGCGCGCGCTGCTACGGCGGCTGCGCGCAGGCACAAACCATGCCCGCAGTGTCTCAGCAGCACCGCCTGTCTTAGTGTCTCCGTACTGGGTATACAGCGATCGAGGCGACGATGCCCTTGTCTGGCTATGGATGGTTGATCTTCGGAGCGGCAGTTTGCGCACATCGTGTGACTTGCAGCATGCGGGCTCGGAGCCTTGCACTTGCTGGTAGCTCAGTGGGTGCAGCAGCTGCGCTTGTATAATAGGCAGTGTCGCTGGACGGGGTGTGTTGCGGGCCAGGTCAGTGTGTTGTCGCGAGATGGGATGGGCTGTGGTCATTCAGGGGCAAGTTTTTGCTGTGTCTGCGAAAAAGTTTGTTGGTCCCGTCGAGGTGATGTCGGCCCGGCTGTGCAGCGCGTCGCTGTCAATGTACAGTACGAATGCGCGTGGCGGTGAAGAGTCGCGCTCTATACAGCCTGGGAGCGGCCTGGTTGATGCGAAGTGGAAGGGCAGTGGGCATGGTGAGCCCGCATATGTATAAACGTCTGGCATGTGATTCCGGGTTTTGTGAGAGAGAGCGGAGACGATGATGGAGCATGCTCATGCATGCAACATGTAGCCACACTACGTGCAGGCTGTACTGTGGGCATTGAAACTTGTGCAAGTCTCTGCGCTCCTCTCACTGTAGTACACACTAGCACTTCCGCCACAACAAGGGCGCATGTCAGCGCTGGCACAGGCTCAGCACCACTCTCTCATCCGCTGCACGAGCCTGAGGCTGCCCTTCACCATGCCCGCTGCTCTGCTGGCTTACCCAGCTGCGCACCGGTGCACTCCCTCCCTGCGGCCAGGCTCTCTGCCTCTCGCGGCAGGCCGGCGCATGCTTTGCTTGCAGCCTGGCGCAGCGCTGCAGCAGCGCCTCCACTTTCTGAAGCAGGCGCCGCTCGACTGCGGTGGCTCACTAGGGCGTCATGTACAAACCTGCAAGACCGGAATGCATGCAAAAGCAGCACCCCGCGCACCTTGTGCTAGCCGTCTCTCTGCGGCAGCCTCGTCCTGCACGCACACGCCCAGTTTGGCAGCGCCCCTCTCGTGTGAGATGCGACCGGCAAATATTATGAGGACCATGCCGGTCAAACGCACACTGGAAAGCCTGCGCCTGGGCAGGTCTGCTGCAGGACAGCCTGTTTCAGAGCGTGTGTACATCAAAGCTGCCATCTCCTGCGACGGTGGGTACGAGAGCGCTGCTCGCACTCCGCGAGACTTCCGACCTGGTTGCCTAGTTAGGCAACAAGGCTCCTGCCGCAGGCTGAGAGGCTGTGGGAGAGGGAAGACGTCACTCCTGCTCTCGGCGCTTGGCTCCCTTGCAGCTTTGCTGTGGACCTGACGGGCTTGGTATGCCGAATGCACTGTAGCACGGGGGAGCCTGACTGGAATGCGGGCAGGGCGGCAGGCCACCTGCGTGCAACCTCTTGGCAGACCCGGGTGCGTGGCCTGGGCTTTGCTGGCTCTGCCGCTGCGGCAGCGCCAGGCACTGCTGACACGCGGTATCATTGTGTTCTCCTGCATGCGTTGTGGCCGGGCCTGTGGCCTGAAGTGGGTACTGCTTGGCTCCCAGCACCGACCTCTGCAAAAGGGCTCCAACTGCGGCTGGGGCCTGTCCGGCAGGCGCAGGCCGCCCGGCACAGCGAGGCGCAACGCCCCGCTCGCCAGGCGGCCGCAGCTGCTATGGCCTGCACCGCGGCTGCCAGCGCTCGCGCCATACCTGCGCGAGGGCACGCCCGGCCCGCCTCAAGCGCCGGCCTGCGCCGCGGAGGAGCCGTGGGTGGGCAGCCCCGACGCGGGGCACACCCCGCGCGCACGGCCGGCGAGCCTGCCCCGGCGCGGCGGCTGGCGCACCACGGCGGGCATGCTGCACTTTGCCGGCCGCAGCAGCGAGGCGGGCGGCGCTGCAGCGGCCGCACCGGAGGCGCCCGCGCAGCCGGCCGCAGCGTTTGACGCCGAGGGCGAGGGTGCCAGCCTGCGGCCGTCAAACCTGGGCGCCCAGCGCAAGGCGTCGTCCAGAGGGCGCAGCTCGGCACCGGCGGCGGCGCACACCTGTGACGGCGGCTGGTGGGAGGGCGCGGCAGAGGGGGGTGCACACGCCGCGACGGCGCACGCCGCGTCCTCGAGCGGCAGCTCTGCGCAGCGGGGACCAGGGGGCGCAGCCGGCAAGCGGGCGGACGCCGAGGCGGCAGCTGCGGGGCCCGCGCAACGCGACGGGGCGCCGCGCGCTGCGGGCGTCAACGGCGCGCGCCTGTGGACGGCCGCCCAGTCGCAGCCGTCCTGGGTGCTGCGGCCCACGCGCTCGCCCGCGGCCGTCTGGCGCGCGGAGCCGCCGCCCGCCAGCGCCGCTCTCGGCACCAGGGCCCCTGGGGCCGCGCAGGAGGGCGCCGCGCCTGCAGCAGAGCCCACAGGCGCCGATGCTGCAGCGCCGGGCGCCGCGTTCCCCGCGCAGCCGCCCTCGGCAACCCCCGACGTGGCAAGCCGCGCGCCTGCGCAGACCGGGCGCGGCGCGGCCCACGGCGCGGCGGAGCACGGCAGCGTGACGGGACAGGAGGCGCCTGGGGAAGCGTTGGCAGAAGCGCTGCAGGGCTCGCATGCCGCGCCAGCTGCCGCTGCTGCGGCGCTGCAGAGCGGGGATGCTGAGCTTCTTTCAGCCGCATCCCCGGCTGGCGCGCCTGCCGCGCATCCTCGCGGCGCGCACGCTCAGCCAGCGGCAGCCGAGCCGCTCGCGCCCGTTGGCCACCAGGCAGAGCCGCATCAGGCAGCGCCTGCGGCGTCCGTCCCGGCGCCTGTCGCTGAGGTTCCCTCCCCCGAGCGCGCCGCCGGCGACAGCCCCGACGACCCGGCCGCGCAACTGGCAGAGCTGCACCGCGCGGCGCTTGTGGCGCGGACGGAGGCGGCGTGCGCGGACGCTGCCGCGGCCGCGGCTGCGCTGTCAGGCGCGGCACCGCGGCACATGTGCGCCGAGGCTGGCGGCGTCGCGCGCGCGGCCGGCCGGCGCGCGCGCCTGGCCTCTGACGCCTTCCGCGCGGTGCGCTGCAGCGGCGCTGCGGCTGCTGGGGCACCGGCAGGGCCCAGGCGCCCCCGCCGTGTCCTTGATCTGTCGCTGTGACGAGCAACAGAGCAGGCGGGTTCATGGCTCGGCCGCTTTGTGGCGCGCCCGTGCTCTTGGGCACAATCCCTCCCACACCTCGTGCACAGTGCGGATCCATGCGGACCCGCTTGCGCCCGGCTGTCCTCGACGCGCCGCATTTGGCGCGCGCTCCCGCTGCGGCCACCGCAGTGGGTGCAGCGTGCGCGCTGCGAGTGCGCGCCGCCGCACCGGCAGCGGTCAAGATGCCGGCTTCACGCCTTGGTGCGGGGCCCCAGCGCGTGCGCCGCGCTGCGCAGGTGCGCGAGGAGGTGCGCGTGCGCGCGCGCCGCGACGCGGGCGCGTACGCGGCCTTTGCGGCGTTCCTGCCGGTCGAGGCGGCGGCGGCGGCGGCCGCGGCGGAGCGCGAGGCCGGCGCGTGCCAGGCCGCGCGCCGCGCCATGCGGCGCTGCCTGGCGGCGGCGCGCGCCGGCGGCCGCGCGGCGGTGGATGGAGAGGCGGGCGCGGAGCTGCAGGCTGCGGAGGGCGCGGCTGATGAGCGCTCAGAGGTCAGAAGGTCCGTAGGGGCGGACGAGGGCGGTTTTGAGGCCGGGGAGGGCCCTGTCAGCTGCATGGAGCAGGTCACACACACGGGCGGGGATGTTGGAGGCAGCGAGGCTGCGTGCGGGCAGCGGCCGCAGGCGGACGATGCGCCCCTTCGGGAGCGCGCCAGTCCTGCCGACGGGGTTCCCGCCGCGCCGTGCGCTGCTGCGCCGGCCGTCGCTGGGCCGGCCGGCGGCGCAGCTGCAGCGCACAGGCTCGGCGGCGACGCGCGGCCGGCGGCAGCGGCCGCGGCCGGCGCAGAGCAGGCCGCGAGGCTCGCGGAACGGGACGCGGGCGCTGCGGCCGACGGCGGCGATGCCGGCGGCTGGGCGCTGGGCGACTGCGATGCGGTGCGGCACGGCGCCATCGGCGCGGGTCCTGCAGCCGACGAAGGCGCTGCGCCGCCCGGTGCGGCGGGCAGAGATGACGGCGCAACCGAGGCTGCGCGCAGCGGCGGCGGCGGCGATGGCTGGGCGCTGGGCGACAGCAACGCGGCGCGAAGCGGCGGGGGCGCGGCCAGCGCCGCAGCCGGCGCTGCGGCGGGTGAAGCCAGCGGCGCAGCGGGCGCTGAGCGGGGCGGCGGCGGCGGTGGCGGCCGCTGGGCGATGGGCGACAGCGATGCAGCGCGGCAGACAGATAGCCAAGCAGTGGCTGCTGGCCGCGGCGCTGCCCCGCTCAGCGGAGCGAATGGTGCTGGCGCGCCTGCTCACAGCCTGTCGAGCGACGAGGACAGCGCGAAAAGTGCAGCGGAGGTGGATAGCGGCAGCGGCGACGGCGCGGCGTCGGCCGGCACCAGCAGCGGAGGCGCGGCAGGCGCGGGCGCGGGCGAGGAGCCGGACGGCAGCGGGGCGAGCGCCAGCGGGCAGGCAGAAGCGCGCCGCGCCAGGGAGAGCCTGATCAGGCGCTCAGCGGCCGACAAGCAGCTCGAGCAGCAGGCGCGTGCACGCCTGGAGCGCGCCTGACCCTCTCTCCTGATCTTCCGTGGGGCTGCGTGAGTCACCACGGTCAGCCAGACCTGAGTCGCTTTATGCAGCAGCGACAGGAGCCGCGCGAGCGTGACGCAGCCCCGTGCTCCGCGCGGCAGGCGCTGCGGCCGGGCGGCAGCGGGTGGGAGCCGCGCGGGCGCGGCCGCCGGCGCGCGGACCCGCGCTTCCGCGCCGGCCTGCCGTTCCAGGCGGGCCTGGCCAACGCGGCGGCGGCGGCAGCGGCGCGCGCGCCGGCGGCCGCCCCGCACCCCGGCGGCCCCGAGCTCGGCGCTGGCCCCCATGCGGATGCGCTGGCGGGCGCGGCGGCGCTCGCGGCGGCCGCGGCGCGGCGGCAGGCCGATGCGCCCGCCGCGGTCTGGGACCTCGTGCCGATCACGCCCGCCGGGCTGGCAGGCGCCGCGGAGCGCTCGCGCGGCGCGCCCGTCAACGCGCAGCTGCTCAGCGCGGCGGCGGATGTGGTCGCGGCGGCCGCGAGCGTGGCGCGCCTGGCGCCCGGCCTGCCCGCCACCGCGCGGCTGGTGCGCGAGGCGGCCGCGGTCGCGCGCGCAGCGGCGCCGCCGCCGGCCGCACGGCAGGGCCGCGCCGCGGCCGTGGGCGACCAGCCGCGTCGGTGCGGCCGCGCCCGCCCGGGCTTTGCAGTGCCCGAGCATCTTCCGCCGGGAGCTCTGCAGCACGCCCGCGCTGGCTGTCTGGCACGTCGCGTCAGCCTTTGCTCTGCTCCGCAAGTGCTGCCGGCGGGGAGCTGGGTTGCACGGTGGCTCGCGCCGCTGCTGCCTGCCGAGCTGAGCGCAGTGCGTGCGCGCGCCTGGGCGCGAAGCGGAGTCCACGCAAAGCGGAGTCCGCGCGCCGACAGGCTGCGGCCTGCGCGCGCAGGGGCCTCGGCCTCTGGTTGCGCGGCGTCCTGGGCCGTGGGCGCGCCCCGAGCAGCACCGGGCGCGGCGGCGCGCTGACGGAGCACCGCGTCGGGCGCTCGGCGGCGGAGCGCAGCAACGCGCCTGTGGCGGGGCATGCAAGCGGCGCCCCGCAGGTGCTCTTCCGGGCACCCAGGCACCGAGGTTTTGGCATACCGCCAGCCGCGGGGAGGGAGGGGAGGGGGTGGGGGCAGCAGTGTGCTCTCCTACGTGTGTGAGACCTGCATCGCTCGCAGCTCTGCGTGAGGGAGCCGCTGCTGTGTCTGGCTTGGCCACACACTTGTCCGGACCCGACCGCCTGGGGGACCTGGAGCTGTGTGTACAACGGCACGTGAGAGCGCCTGTGCAAGGCACGAGCGGCCTCGCTGCGCCAGGACACGGATTTCCTGGGCATTTGCTGGGCAGGCAGGCGTCTTGCGGCAGCCAGGAGCGAGGCCCGGAAGCGATGCCCCGGGAGGCCCCGGAGCACTGCTCGGGGCAGCCGCTCACGCTGCCGCGCGCACGCCGCGCAGGTGTTTGTGTTCTGGGACCTGGACAACAAGCGCTGCCGCGGCCAGGCGGAGCGCGTGCTGGGCAACATCCGGCGCGTGGCCGGCGCGTTTGGGCGCGTGGCGCTGCTGCGCGCGTACGGCAACCAGACCACGATGCAGGAGCGCTACCGCGCGCTGCCCGTGCCCGGCAGGTGTGGGCGCGGGCCGCCCTCGTGCCATGGGGTTGGCTGGCCCTACCCTGTTCTGGCGCTGCTGCAGGCCTTTTCCATCAGCAGTACGGTGTGATGTGTCAGGCGTGATAGCGCGCTCGCGCGGCAATCCACCTGCATGTCCATCAGCATTTCAGTGATCTTCGATCGTGTGAGGCTTTCTCACTGGCTGCCACAAATGGCTGTTTTATGACATATTGTGCACAGATAGGAGGCGGCGCAGTCCGCGCGTGCGCCGGGAGTTGCGCGGCCTCTGCTGTTTCCTGTGTCTGAGCTCAGGCAGCTGACCATCAGCTAGCCTGTTGCAGGCGAGCCGTGAAGCCCCCACCAGCCCCATGCTGACCTGGGTCCCATTGACGCGGTGTGAGCGTGCCGCGCAGAGCCACCGAGCCGGGCTTCGACTTCTCCGAGGCGCGCGCGCGCGCGAGCAGCGAGCTGGGCGACGTGCGCGCGTGCGCGCTTTGCGGCGAGATGCAGCCGTCCCTGCGTAAGCTGGAGGTGGCCCCAGCCCCACGCGCCTGCCCACCCTCTGAGAGGAGCCTGCATGCCGCTGGTTCCCACTGTGTCAGCTGCCCAGCAATGCTGCGCGCTGTTGCCACACGCCAAGGAAAAAAGGTGGCAGTGTACAGCGGCCGTGTGCACAGCAGCAGGTCGATGAGGGAGCTACGCCGCGCCCGTGTTGTGCAGCAGGTATAGCACGTCAGGCTAGGCAGTCACTCCCAGCCAGCCCGGTGTGCCTTCACAGCCGCCTAGAAGGCCTGCCTTGGGCTGTCCTGTTTTGGGATGCGAGCAGCTGCGGCCGGCGCGCCGCGCTCACGCCGCCGGGCGCGCCGCGCAGCTTCACTTCAAGGAGACGCACGAGGAGCAGATGGCGCGCGTGCGCGCGGACGCGCGCGCATTCAGCGCCTTCATGCGCACGCCGGGCGCGCCGGAGCAGTACTATGCCACGCACCGCCTGCTGTACGGGCGCCCCGAAGGCGGCGCGCCCGACGTCGACGGCCCCGACGCCGACGCCGCGCCCTCCGACTTGCGCGCCAGCCTAGAGCGCGCGGGCTGTGAGGTGCGCCGCGCCCATGAGCTGTAGGGGCCTGCAGCCCGGCCTTCCACGGCTCTGACACCAGGTGCTCTGGTTGCCGCTCCTGTCTGGAGCGCGTGGCTGTGCGGCGCGGCGCGTCCTGCGCGCCGTGGCCGGCTGTGGCCGGGGCTCAACTTGTGCGGCTCTGGCAGTGTGTGCTGTAGCGCGGAAGGCCTTACATGCGCTGATCGCGCCCACGGCTCGGCTCATGGCATGCACTGCGTGGCATGCCAGACCAGGGCGGCGCGCCGCCCGCCCGCACAGCTGCAGCGCTGAGCAGCAGAGGGAGGCAGCGGGAGCGCGGCTGGGCCCGGCGCCGCGTGCAGGTGGCGGTGGTTGGCCTGGTTCCTAACCCTGACCCTGTGCAGGTGGCGGTGGTTGGCCTAGTTCCTAACCCTGACCCTGTGCAGGTGGCGGTGGTGCCGGACCTGCCGCAGGCGGCCGACCTGGCGCTGCGCGCCGACCTGCTGGCCGTGCTGCGCGGGCAACAGACGCGCATCGCGGCGGCCGAGCGCGCGTCGCGCGGCGCGGCCGGGCGCCGCATGCTGGCGCCGGTCGCGCCGGCCGCCGACGCGGTTGTGCTCATCACAGACGACAAGGAGTTTGCTGCCGAGCTGCGGCAGGCGCAGGTACGCCGCCATTGTGGGGGCCCTCCATCTGCGAGCGGGCGGCCGGGGCGGGCGCAGCTGCTGGCTCTGTGCTGCGACGTGACAGAAGCGATCAGGATGTACTGGGCGTGGCGCGGCAGCTGGAGACAGCAGTCACATTTGGTAACGAGTTGAAGGACCCTGGCAAGCTACAGGTATGATTGGATGGCTGGCATGCTGATCGTGAAGGCAGGCTGCCAGGAGAGCGGCCTCATTGAGAGCAAGCCAGACGTCATGCTGTGGTGCCGCGACAGGAGCTGGGCATGCGCGCAGTGGTCATCAGCCACTACAGCACGTTCTTCCCAGGCGCCGACGTGCGCCTGGACTGGAACTGGACCAAGTTTGGGTTGTACTGACCGCCTCGGACGCGCGTGATCATAGTGAGCAGCAGGCGCAGTAGCCAACGTGCGTGTGTCACTGATCCGCCTATTGCTGGGCACTATTATGTTGCTTTTGCCTTTGGACCACACTTGCAAGCGCCTTTTAGATTAGCATACCCGCAGCAACCTGCTTTTGAGATGAAACAGGTAGGCAAATGGATGCTCTGATGCATCGTTCATGTTTGGTGCTCATGGTGTCACAACGCTATTAGGAGTCGGGCATACCAATGGCGCTCAGAACGCATGTAGCTACTGCAGTGATGCAATCCGGGTAGCTTTTTTGGTCGCAGGAATGTTGTGGAACACGTCGAGTACACTTGCGCTCCTAGTGGCCAGGTGCTGGACTGCATCAGAGCGTACAATGGGCAAGCTGACTTACAGTGAATGCATGCGCACAGCAACAACGTAGCAGTGTCTGTATGGGGCGCCTTTAAATGAAGAAAATAATGACGGGTAGCAGCTCTGGCAACTGGGACCTAGTATCAAAAAGTACATTTCAGACAGACTGTACATTGCAGTGAACCTGTGGGACAGAGCATGCGCACACATGCCGCACAAACGACAGCACGCAGGGCTGACCAACCCCTCATGACAGAGCCAAACTCATGCCTAAATTTGTTTCACGCTCTTGGCCCCAGCATGCGCAAACAGTGCTGGTCCGCGCGGGCCTCAGTACGTCGTGCCGACCTTGCGGTGGTGAACGGCGCTGAGCGCGCCCTCCTGCACCACCTGCACGCGCGCAGGCCTGCCGCATGACGCGACAGCGCGTTCACAGTGTTGCCCTCCCTCGTCGCAGCCAGGCACGCAGCACAGGCTCGGCGCTGCGGCGCCGAGGCCACGGCAGGGTCGGCCTCTCGCCGGCATGGCGCGGCCAGCGCTGCGCAGCACACGCCACGCCAGCCCCGGGACAGGAGACCATGGGGGGACTTGCGACGCCGGGACAGCAGGCGGCCCCACCTTGCCGGCGTTGACCCTGGCGTAGACCAGCCAGTGGTCGCCGGCCTCCAGGCGGTTCACCACCTCGGCCTCCAGGTACGCCGCGTTGCCCGGCAGGATCGCGCAGCCGCTCTCCTCCGACTCCTGCCGCGCGCACGGCGCGCAGCGCCGCACGTCAGGCACGCTGCAGCCAGCATGCGGGGGCGCGCCGGCCAGGCAGCGGGACTGGGCCTGGACGCGGCCTGATTGGCAGGAGCAGGCACGCGCACGGCAACAGCCCTCCTGAGCAGAGCGGCGCGGGCGGCGGCACGCCTGCACGTCCAGGCCGGCGAAGCGGTCCTCGCCCGGCTTGAACTGCCGCAGCAGCTGCTTTATCACCGGCTGCGCGCCCGCGCGCGGCGTCAGTGGGCCGCAGCGCCACTCATGTCCTCTGCGACACTGTGCCCTGGTCGGAGGCTGCTGTACCTGGCACGGCAGCCTGCACCCGAGCCTCGGCGCGAGCGGCCATAACGCAACGCTCGAGGGCGGTTGCAGGGGAGCACGTTCGGGCGGCCGCTGTCAGCCCGCAGCGGGCGCGCCTTCTCGGCGCCCTCGGCGAGGATGTTGACCACGAACTTGGACCCGGTGAGCAGCAGCGCCTCAGCCGCGCGGTCGCGCTTGACCGCCACGGTCAGCCCGGGCGGGTCGAAGCTGGCCTGCGCATGCGCGCACGCGCATACTCGTTGAAGGGCCAGCCCATACAGACGCCGTGCTGCGTCTGCTTGCAGCCTCGCCCTCATGCGCGCCACGCACCCGTAAACACTTCGTGCCAGAGGGGAAGAGCGTGCACTGGCTCCGGCGTGCGCCTCAGCGGCGCTGGCGCCGGGCGGGCGTGCGCGCGCCACGCAGCGCCCGGCATGGCGTCCGCGCCGGGGGCGCGCCTGCGAGATCCACGAGGCCAGCATGGCGGTCTGCGCGTCGCCGTCGCGCGCGGTGAGCGCGCAGAGCGAGCCCAGCAGGCGCCCGACAGCCTGCTCGGTCGCGCTCGCGCGCGCGCCTGCGGCCCCGCACACAGCGCTTCAACCAGCCGCTCAGGGCGAGGACCGACCGGCGGCGCTTGCACCTGCGCCCACGCTTTCCGCGGGCGCCCGCAGGCGCCCGCAGGTGGCGGCATGCGCCGCAACCGGCCGCCCACTCATGTTGATGCACACAGCTTCCCAGCCACATGGCAGCTCACTGCACGAATCCCCGAGATGGAAGCGCCCGCCCCGAGCTCGCTCTGAAGCCCAGCGCCCGCATCTGCAGACCCGCTCAAAGCGTCCCTGCACTCGCTGTGCTGGAGCAATGCCAGGGACATCCAGCGGCAAGGTGTCCGCATATGCAGGGACATGCGCTGCGGCGGGCCGCTTCCGGCATGGCACAGCAGGCGGGCCAGGTCGGGGGCCCACTCGTGCCGCTGCTGCCGCTGGCCTGCTTCTCCTTGACGCGCAGCCGCCTGCGCACGGCCTGCGCCAGGTCCGTGCCAGACTCCTCCGCCACCTGCGCGCAGACCCGGCAGGTCAGGCAGGCGTCGCCGGCGACGCAGCCACAGTATCCCGAGCCAGCTGCATGGCCCCGTCGAGCACCATGCCACGCTGACCTGCTCCGCCCAATTGCTGCCTTATACCGAACCAGGCAGGGCGATGTCACAGAACACCAGGCTGACGCTGCGTGCAAAACCCCATCAGGTTCCCAGACAGGTACGTACGGCATGGCAGGCGGCCGGCGCACCTGCATGTCGCGCGCGGACGGCTTGAACTTGACGCGCACGGCGTCAAACGCAAAGCGGAAGCCTGCATCCTGTGCGCGCGCGCCAACACGGCGTCGGCGCACGGCGCGCCGGCTGTGCAGCATCCGCAAGGACCGGCGTGCGCGTTGCCCTACGAGGCCGTGCACTGGATGAGGCAGATCAGGAAGCGGGCGGGCACAGGGCGCCGCGCTCTTTAGCTTTGAGAGGAGCCGTGCAGCACCTTGAGCCGGCCCTCCATCTCGTCGACGGCCTCGCCGCTCCACCCAAAGCTGCCAAACACGCCGCAGGGCTGCTCGCGCGCCGCCTCGTCGCGCAGCACCGCTCCCAGCGCGGTCTGCACCTGCACGTGCGCGGGCACCCACAACTCACTGCCAGCACACCACCTCGACGCATCCGGCCGTGCGCACGTTTTGTTCTTTGAGGAACAGTGGGCCGCAGCCGCATGCATACAGCCACCAGGGAGGGCGCGCGCCGGGCGCGCGGCGCGCCGGGCGCCGCCACGGGGCACACCTGCGTGGGCATGTGCCCGCCAAGCGTGGGGCTGCCGACGACAAAGCCGGCCGAGCGCGCGATAGTCTCGGACACCTCATCCAGTGTTGCAACCTCTAGGTTCAGCGTCTCCACGCCCACGCCTGGCGCCGCCGCGGCGCGCTGTTGGCGCGGCCACACGCACGCAGCCTCCCTGGCAGAGTTCGCTCGTGTGGAGGGGCACGTCGCTGCCGCTTGGGAAGGACGGGCATGCGGCTCAGCGCCATCGGCCCTCACGTGCCGACTGAGCACCCAGTAGCGACAGCACGTATCGCAGCGGGGACCCTGGTAAGGGGCAGGGTGCACGTGACACTCATGCTGCGGACGAGGCGGCGGCCCTGGTGCGCGGGGCCCGGCGCGTACCGGCCTTGGTGACGCCGCGGCTGATGGCCTGCGCGAGCGCGGCAGTGTTGCCGTATGCGCTGGCGTACAGCACCGCCACGACGCCGCGCTCGGCCGCCGCAATCTGCGCCTGCGTCCACTCCCTGCCCCGCGCCAGGCCTCTCACTCCCACAGTGCGAGCCGGTGCGGAGACAGACACTCGGCCCGCTCCGAAACGTCGGGCATGCGCAAGAAGCGGCGTGGGGGCGCGCTGGTGAGCTTTGCTGCTGCACTGCAGCTTCGACGTGCGGAATGCCAGCCAGCAACCTCCGGCTGCCGGAACATTCTCGCGCGCAGACCTGTACATCCCGAGCAACCCGTAGGGGATGAGGCGCATGAGCGCATGGGCGCATGCCTGTACTGGCGCAGCAGCTCCGACATGGACCGCTCGACCACGGGGCCGTGCATCGGGCACAGCGCAGACGCTATCAGCCCCTCGCTCGCGCCGCCTGAGCCGATCGTCTGCGCGGCCCATTCGGAGCGTGCTGCAACCCCGTCCCTCACAGGCCAGATGAGGCCGTCAGCATGAGCCGCCTTGCCAGACTGGGAGGCTAGCAGGTGGCCGCTGCAGAACGCAGCAGTGTCGTTGCATGCATGCGCGCGCACATGACCTGCGAGCAGGCAGCGCCGCACGACAGGCGGCTGCGGCGGGCGTGCGGCGCCGCTCGCAAGGCGCCCGCGCCTGCGCGCCAAACGCGGACGCCTGCGTGGCCTCGATGGCGGCCTGCGTGACGCGCAGGACCGCCGCGAGCGCCGAGAGCGGGTTGCCGCTGCGCATGCTGGGCGCGGCGACCACGTCCAGACGCTCGAGCGCCGCTGCGCAGCACACGCAGCGTCTCGGTGCGGGCGTTCGGCACGTCTGCGCAGGGCGCCCGGCCTGGCTGGCTCCTGCACTACTGCAAGCAGGCGGGTGTCTGGCCCCGGCAGCCAGGCGGCAGAGTGTGGTGCTGGAGGCTGCGTCACTGCCCTGCGCTGCATGCTTTGCGAGCGCAGGAGGCGGCAGGCTGCAGCTCTGTGCGATGCCGCGCCAACAGCAGGGGCGCCGGCGGCGGCCGCACCAGCGGCCTGGCGCGCGACGGGCGCGAGCATGCAGTCAAAGTAGAAGCGCCACTCGGGGCCATACACGCCCCAGCCGGCGTCGTCACGGGGATCCCCGTCCGGTGCGCCCGCCGCCGCCGGCGAGATGTGCGCCGCGAACAGCTTGCTGGTGAAGAGCAGCCTGGAGCACCAGGACAGGCGGCCTCAGACCGGCCACGCATCTCTATTGGTCCCACGCCTCAGAGACTGCCCTGGCAGACTGTCAGGCATTTCAGCTCGCAGTGCGAGGCAGTCCATGCGGGCGTGCCTCGCAGTGCGGTGCGGCATATGCCTGCACCGCATGAGCAGCGCCTCACGTGCCCTGAGCTGGCGTTTCAGCTCACAGGCCGCTTGCCTGCACACTAATTTGTGGCAGACAAGTTTGGACATTTGAGGACAATGGTTGGCATCTAGGTACGCGCCAGCTCAGCATTTTGAGCTCGTCACAACGCCTGCGGCTACCCGGGGCCGAGTGCGCCCCGCACGCAGGACACAGCAGGCGCGGCACCTGTCCTCGGGCGCGTGCGCCACCAGCAGGTCCGGCCAGCGTGGCGTCGGCAGCGGCAGCAAGCGCAGGCGCGCGTTGCGGCCAACCGCCACGCCGTCCGCCGAGCGCGCGGCGTGCAGCGTCACCTTCGACAGCAGCTCCGCGTCGTCGGCGCCTGCCGGGGCAGCCGTACACAATATGCCATACGCTTCCACGGCATGTGACGCGGCGCGGAAACTGCCTCTGCACATGCATAACGCCTGCAGGGAGTGTGCGACGTGCTCATGCCAGCCAAGGCTGCCATGCATGCCCCCATGCTTTGCAGTGGCTGCCAGACACAGGTGCGTTTTGCTCCTAAAGTCAGTATTTGCGCATTTGACGAGGATATGGCGTGCTGCTGCCAGAAGTCGCAGACCGTGAGGGCGAGCTGCGCGCATGCGCCACGCATAGAAGAGTCCTCCCCAGCAATGACGTCGCACCGAGGCTGGAGCGCAGCAGCTGCAGCGCGGGATTAGACAGGTGGACGTCGAGCGGGCCGGCGCCGGACGCCGCGCGCGCGCGGCGCGCGAGCAGCGCCTTGACCGAGGCCATGCGCTTGGGCGTCAGGTGCGTCAGCACGACTGTTCGCATGTCCTTCAGGGCCACGACGGACTCCAGCGCACGCACTGCGCGCAGTAGAGCACCGCCTGGCTCAGAAAAGCAGCAGCCGCACTGCCTGTGGATGTGCGGCTCCGGCCAGGACAGGAGGGTGCAGGGACCGTGGTATTCCGGGAGCACCCACCGAAGTCGTCTGCAAAGGCTTCGTCCGGCACGTCTATCAATATGCTGTCCTTGCCATCCTGTGCGCGAGCGAACGTCAGCGACAGCCTCGCTAGTGTTTCCTGCAGGCAGACTGCATAGCAGAGGGCGCACCTTCACCACGTAGGTGTTCTCCGTCGTCCCCCGCTTGTTGCCATACTCGATAGCAAACTTGAGCCGCTCGTTGCACACTCCGCGCAGCATGACTACTGCCCGTGACACGCTAGTGACTTCTACGCCCTCCGTCTGTACAGGCGGCTCTTTGGGAGGCGCCTGCTCGCCAATGCAGCACAGCAGTGCGCTCAAGCTGACTCACAAAGCCCGCCCGACCTGTGAGCACACTCAAGAGCTTGCGCTGCACCGCACCTGCTGCTGCGCGGGAGCAGGCGCTGACACCTGATCACGGGCTTGCATGCATCTGGCCCTGCTGCCGCAGCCTTGCCTGCCTGCTGGAACAAAGGCCCTCGGACACTTGCGCCTGGGCGCGCTGTGCACGCACTGCTTGTGACACTGCACCGTGGATGCCTGTGCAGGGCACTGCTTTGCTGAGACATCCAGGCTGATACGCATTGCTGCAGAAGAACACAGGCCCCTCTACCGCCCAGCAGTGCGCTGACTCCGTTCTATCAATACCATTGCAAGCACGCAGGATAAACGTTCAAGTGCAAGTCTGGGGGCTTTAAAGAGGGCCTGAGCGAGCTCTGAAATATCCGAGAGGACAGACAGCACGACGAAGCAGGGGAATTACCGAGCAAGGCGCAGAGGGTTGAAAGAGGAGCCAGTGGGGTGCTGCAAGTTGCGCTGAGGCAGGCGCTGCCATGCAGGCGATGACCACGTGCCCGCACGCGCTCGGGCAGGCAGCTGCGCCGCGTGCGCACGCTGTGCGCGCTCTGCCAGGGCTGTCGCCAGCAGGCTGCCCGGCGTCTGGCTCGCACAGAGCGCACACGCTGCATGCAGCCTGGCCTGCGCAGCGCGTGGGCAGGCGCGGTCAGGACATGCGGGCGCGCGTCGCGACGCTGGTGAGCGCCACACATGCGGCGCCTGCTCGCTCACACGCTGCACACCACTGAAACAAGATTGAGAGGGCGTGTGCGCGCGCGCCAGGCGGAGCCCGAGCTGTCACGGGTGGAGAACTTTGGGCAGAATAAGCGGCTGCAGACGCAGGCGCGCGCTTGCGTCCTCTCGATGCTGCTCGCCCAGGATGCCGGTGGAAATCTCACCTGCTGAGCGCGCTGCGTTGGGCAGGTCGCACCCGTGGCAGAGGACACCGTCACCATCCGGTCCCTGGACTGGGACAGGGACCGCTTCGACATCGAGTTCGGGTGAGCGCCCGGCAGCTCGCCCCGAGCCGGGCGCGGTCAGCCGGCCTGCGCGTGCGCCTGAGGCGAGCCGTGCGCGGCGCGCCAGGCTGCAGAACGGGACCACGTACAACAGCTACCTCATCTTCGGGGGCGACAAGACGGCGCTCGTGGACGTGTCGCACGAGAAGTTCCGTGGCCTGTACATGCCGGCGCTGCGCCGCCAGCTGGAGCGCGCCGGGCGCGGCCTGGACTACGTGTTTGTGTCGCACACCGAGCCCGACCACAGCGGCGCGTCCCTCGCGGAGCCGCGCTGAAGTCACCGAAGGTCATTTGAGGCAGGACGTGCACACTAAGGGCTGTGTGGCAGCTACCGTTGTCGTCAGGCGCTCGGCTGAGCGGCGCCGAGCCAGGCTGCGCGCGGGCGTGCAGGGTTGGTGCCGGACGTGCTGGACGCATACCCCGATGTGACGGTGGTCGCCTCCAAGGTCGCCCTGGCCTACCTGAAGGGCCTGACGCACCGGCCGTTCACCGAGCGCGCGGTCAAGGGAGGCGACAAGGTGGGCCCGGTGGCGCGCATTGCGAGCCACTGCGCTCACAGCCGGCTGTGCAGGCACAGGAACCCATGCAGATGCGCACCGGCACCCATGCTGACAGGGCGGGGGAGGGGCGCAGATCGACCTGGGCGGCGGGCACGAGGTGGAGTTTGTCATGGCGCCCAACCTGCACTGGCCGGACACCATGTTTTCGTTCGACCACAAGACAGGCGCGCCGCCGGGCAGCATGCCCTTGGCTGCGTGCGGAGCCTGACGCAGACTTAAGGCATACATGCACACACTTGCACTTTGGTGGGCATGCCCCAGGTGCCAGCATCAGAAGTGCGTGTCTCTGCGTCGATTTGCCAGCTGTGCATGGCTGCGTGCGCCTGTGCGGCACCACCTGCGCGAGCGCGGCCAGCAGCCTGTGGTGCTGCGTGCGCCGAGGCTGGAAGTCACGGAGCCGCACCTCTGCTGCGCAGGCGTCATGTTCACCTGCGACGCGTTCGGCGCGCACTACTGCACCAACGACGCATTTGACAGCGAGCTGGAAGCGCTCGCGCCGCACTACCGCTTCTACTACGACTGCCTGATGTGCGCGCTCTCAGTGTGTGCGAGGCTGGCACTGCGCGTGCCTGCCTGCTCCTGTGCACCGGGCCCGAGTGAGTCTCAGGTGCTGTAGGCGCGACTGAGGCTGTGTGGGTGTAAGACACAGGAGTGCGTGTGTCCTTGGGTTTCAGAGCCACAGGCGCTCTGCGGCCCAGACGGCTCCTCAAGACCCCTGCCGCGCCGCGCCCGCAGGCGGCCCAACGCGCGCTCCGTGCTGACCGCGCTGCGGAAGGTGAAGGACCTGCCGTACACGACCATCGCGACGGGCCACGGGCCCATGCTGCGGCTCAACCTGGACGAGCTGGTCCAGAGGTGCGCGCGCCTGGGCCGGGCCGGCCGCGAGGCCGCCGTGCTGTGGAGCCGGGGGCCATATGTGCACTGTTGCAGATCGATGCGGTTCAGGGGTTGCAGCAGCGGCAGGGGAGCGTTCGGCGTCTGGAGTCAGGAATAGGGGTAGGGTGAAGAGCGCCTGCATTGCAGACACAGGCCTCGCTCGCGCACAGGGCGGCGCCCTGATCGCGCGCCGCGGGCCGGAGGACCGCGCAGGTACAAGGGCTGGAGTGAGGCGGTCGGCAAGGCGGCCGCGAGCGTGGCGGTCCTGTACGCGAGCGATTACGGCTTCAGCGACCGGCTCAGCCAGACGCTCGCGCGGGGCATCACCAAGGCGGGCGTCGCGACCGACATGGTGGACCTGCTCTCCGCCGACCCGCAGGTCCGCCCGGGGCGCGCGCGCGCGCCGCGGCTGGCGCCAGGTTGCTCTGCTACTCAAGCTCCCCCTTGGGCAAACGTGCGCACTCGGTGTCTGCTTGTCGGGTGCAGCATACGTGTCTCTTGTACAACTGGTCGTCTCCGGTAAAGGGCGAGAGTACTTGCTCACGCCCTTCCTAACATGTATTCGCGCAGGGCAGGCAGTTGCTGTGCCCTGGCAGCTGGCGCGGGCACGTCTGGTGCTACGCCGTGTCAAGTGCAGGCTGTGATGCACCAGGTACCCCCTGACTGCGCGCTGGATGACAGTCCCGGCCCGCCGCCCCCAGAACCGGCGCCCTGTGTGTGCGTGCAGGAGCTGGTGGAGATTGTCGGCCGCTCGGCCGGCGTGGTCATCATGGCGCCGCCGGACGACGCGCCCGAGGCGCAGGCGGCCCTGGCGACGCTCCTCTCTTCGCTCAAGCCCAAGCAGAAGGCGCGTGCTGCGGCGCGGCCTGCCCGGGCCGTGAGGGGCAGCGGGCGCCAGCCCGCCAGACTCGCCTCCTGCCGCCTGCGCTGCCCGCGCCAGGGACGGCAGCCTGGAGCCGGGCAGCCGGGCGCACGCCAGCCACCAGGCTGAGCAGACCCACTGCGGCAAGCAGGGGCTGCACACAAGCGGTGCTGCAGCCTGTTGTTGGCATGGCATGGGGCACGGGTCCTTTAATGAGAGGCAGAGCCTCGTGCATACAGGTGTGCAGCGGCGGGAGTGCAGCCGGCCACCCGGGCGCGCGCGCGGGGGCCAGGTGCTGGTGGCGGAGTCGTACGGCGGGCGCGATGAGCCCGTGGACACGCTGGTGAACAACCTGGTCGCGGTGAACGTCGTGCCCGTGTTTGACGCGCTGCGCGTCAAGGCGACGCCCACCGAGGGCACCTACCAGGCGCGCGCGCGACTCCTCGCACCAGTTGTGAAGGAAGCGTGAGGCGCTGTTTGAGGACTGTGTGAAACAGTCTGGTGCAGAAAGAGGAAGGCAAGCATGTTGGCTCAGTAAGTGCATGCACCTGTGAATACGCCTGAGCTTGCTGGACACACCGTGGCGGTGATTTTGAGGGGACTTTCCCTCAAAGTTTGGACTCAGGCACCTTTGCGGCAGGCGTTAAAAGGCAGTCCACGTGTGCTTCGGACCATACTCTGCTGACAAAGCCCTGCTGACTGCCCGCGCTTGCGCAGGGGTACGAGGAGGCCGGCACCGACCTGGCGCAGGCGCTGACGCAGAAGGACAAGATGGCGCGCACCAAGGCGGCCATGAAGCCCGATGTGGCCCGCGCCCTCGCCCGGCTGTCCAGCGGCCTCTACGTGGTCACCGCCGCGCACACAAACGCGCGGGGCGCCATGGCGCGCCCCCGCCAGGATACTCGCGCTCGCCAGGCCGGCGTCACGGCGCATCGCTTGCGCCCGCCTGTGCACTTTGAACTGGCGGTGTCAGAGCGCTTGCGCTGTGTCGAGAGCTGCCGTGCGTGTGCGTGACCCAGAGCGGCTGTCGGAGCCTCTTGCATGTGCATCTGCATGTGCAGCGCCGCCACGCAAGAGCTGAGAAGCGGCGCGGCGTTGCCGCCCTATGACAATGAACTGGAGATGGCCCGAGTGGGCAGCGCTGCCCAGGGCCCTGTGGCACAGCTGAGAGCAGCACCGCAGCGGAGCGCAGTTGAAACAGGGGGCGCCGTCCTCTGACGCGCGCGCCTCTTGCTGATGCGCAGATCGCGAGCTGGGTGGCGCAGGCCAGCTTTGAGCCGCTGGGCCTGTCCATCGCGGTCGCCAAGGACCGCGCGATCGAGTCCCTCATGCAGGTACAGGCATCCCGGGGCATGCGCCGTGGTCTCTGGCTGTCAGTACCGGCTGTGGCGCATGTGATAGCCTCGAAAGACCAGATCGCGACTGTTTTGTCGGCAGAGGGCTTCAAAGCTGCTGACATGGCTGTGGGCTCCAACCGCCTGTGTCATTTAGAGGGATGTGATATGCCATCCTGTTTGCATTCCACGCTAGGAGGCGTGATCCGCGCCAGGAGGCGTGATGTCGAGATCCCATGATGCATGCCGCACTCGCCAACCCTCTTCCGGCAGGGTGCATGGGTGCATGGCCCCCCTTCAGCACCACATGCGACACCGTCCCGTGTGGCGTAGGTGGGCGACACATTCGTGCTCAACTGCCTGGGCGAGGGCAGCTATGCGCCCATCATGAAGGCGCGCGCCCCCTTCTTCGACACCGCGGGGCATGCCTGCCTGTTCGTGCGTACCATGGTGTACCAGCGTGAGTCGCGTGGCTGCATCTCGCGGGAGTCTTCTGCTGCTGCATCACCGGTAGGCAGGCAGTCCGCATGCGGGCGGCTGGTGACCCGGCACGCGCTGGGCGCGCAGCACTTCCTGCAGCGCTTCCCGCCAGGCGCGGACCGCTTCGCGGGCGTGGACACGTTCACGGCCGGCAATGGGGCGCCCGTGCTGGGCGCGGCCGTCGCGCACCTCGAGTGCCGCGTGGCCGCGCGCCTGGAGACGCCCGACCACTGGATCACGTACGCGCACGTGACGTCCGGCGAAGTCGCGGACGCGACCAAGAAGACCGCGGTCCACCGGCGCAAGGTGGCCAACTACTATTGAGGCGCCGCCGTCGCTGTGTGGAGCGCGACCCCCAGGCCAGGCGCCAGCCTTCAGTTTACTGCAGCAACCGGATGTGCGTTCTCAGCTTTGTGGGCGCTGGCGCCAGCATGCGGCGAGCGCATTGCGCAGCAGCGGGGCGCCCTTGGAGTATGTTGTTACACGGCTTGTACACAAGGGGTAGTTGGGAGCTGTGAGAAGATGCAGTTTATGTGTCACTCTGTGTGTTGACGTGCCTGGACCGACTGGTATTGAAGGAGGCCGGCGGGAGGTGCTCAACATCTCCGTGTTGCTGGTGGATCACCACTGAGGCTAGTTGTCCTTCTTCTTTTGCCCATTATTTTTTGGGAGTATCTGATGTCGTGCTGAGGGGGTGAGTAGCCGTGGACCTTAGCTTGGCGCTGTCGGCCCGCATGGCCAATGAGATATCTGTGTGCAGAGTCAGAGCGTATAATTTCCAGGGACATGACGGGGGTGAATGGCCGTTGCAATGCGATGCAGTGTGCTTTGGCCTATGCTGTGCAACAACCTGTCTAAGCGACTCGAGATCAACTGCCTTATGAAGGCGCTGGCAGATCTTTGATTGGGGTCTCTGTTTCTAGACAGCAGATCTGCTTCACAACGGTGCAATGCTTCGTACGCCCTTTGCTTGAAAGCATCAAGGGCTCTCTTTGCTGCTGCAGTGTGCTGGGCCAGTGAATGCTAGCCTTCAAGGGAGCACTGTGTGCGGGCGGCGTCAAGTACGCGCCCATCAGGAAATCCTGGGAGTCCATGCTTGCCACGCCGTCGCGCTTCCCCTTTGAGGACAGGTACAACCCCTTCTCAACAATGGTCGTACTTTGGCAAGCTGCATGGCAGTGCAGTAGCAGGCGGGCAGCGTGGCGACGCTGCAGGGGTGCCCACACGCAGGTTCCTGCACAAAGGCAAGGACTCTGAGCCCTCAGAGGTGTCGAGCGCGGAGCTCATAGCTTTCCTGGAGCCGCTGGTCACGCCGGCGCGCGTGCAGCGCATCCGCCAGGCGCGCACGGTGTGCTGGCTGGACGTCGGCCGCCTGCGGCCTGCAGTGCGGGCGTGAGGCACCGCCGGCCGCTCTCACGGCACACTGCTGCCCTGCAGGTCGCCAGCGCGCGCACGTTTGAGACGGTCCCCGTCGTAGAGGGACTGTGGGACCGGGGAAACCTTGGAGCCCTCTGCCGTCTGTGCGATGGTGCGCCTGTGCTATGTCTGCCTGCAGTGTCACGGGCAGGTCAAGTCGCTGGTTGGCCAGGGCCAGGGCGTGAGAGAGCCTGTGCCTGCAGGCCTGGGCATCGGCGCCCTGCACAGCATCAACACGCAGTGCGCCCAGCACTTGTCCTGGCAGTGCGCAGCTGCTGTCGCTCGGCATGTCGTGCTTTCCCTGCTGTGACCTCCGCGAAGCCTCTGCAAAGCTTATCTGGCCCACGCGCGGTCACCCAGGTCCGCGAGGCAGTGGCGCAGCCAAGCGCGTTCAGAGCAGTTGCCAGTGCATGTCCCTAAGCGGCTTGTTCATGATTCTGTGATGCACGCATGTGTGGCTGCCAATAGGAGGCAGGGCCTGGCGCACCGGCGACCAGTGCATGATTTACAGGTCGCCCTGCGGCTGACACGCGCGCGCCCAGCGCGGCAGGCAGGCCCGGTTCAAGCGCGCGCGCGGGCGCACCAGCCTCGGCGCGGAGAAATGGCTGGACACGCCGCTGCACCAGGGCACGCCGGCCGCCGTGGCCGCGCTGCGCGCCGCGGGCTACCGGGTCGCGGCCGCGCAGGCGCGCCCCCCGGACTTGCCATGGGCGGCGCGTCCTTCCTGTTGGCATTCCAACCGGAGTGGGCGGTTTGGCATGCCACTCTATATGCAAACATGCAGCAATTAGAGCTCTGCATCAGGAGCTCTGAGGCAGGGGGCGCCGCTTGATGCACGTGGTGTGCCTTCTCTCATCCCTCATCCATTCAAGGAGATGACAGGCATCCTCGAAGCTCTGCCGCCTGCACGCCCGGCTCGCCGAGCTGAGTGCCTGGTGTGCGCGCAGCCGCCTGGGCCGCGCGCCATTGCGGCCAGCCAGGTCGACTGGTCAGTTCCGACTGCAGTGGTGTTTGGCAACGAGCGCGAAGGTGACCCCTGCGACGGCCACGTCGCGCATCACTGCTCATGGTATAGAGACTTGTGTCCTGTATGGATGTGCATCGCGAGTGGAGGGCCATGAGCTCACCTCACAGTCGAATCAAGTGTGTGGGCGGTCATGAGCAGTGCGCCGCGCACGCTTCTCGTGCGCTCGCCGCGCGTTCCCAAGCGCTCAGCAGATGTGCTCTGGTTGTGCAGGAGTGTCCGGCGAAGCTGCCGCGTGTGCGGACTTCCATGTCACGGTAGGCGCCTGCCATGCACGCCCAGGGGCACCTGTGTGTCTCGGGCGCATGCAGCCAGCTTCTGCGTGCGTGCCAAGCCTGCATCACATGTCAAGGCCGCTGCGCGCCCTGCTGCATGCAGCTGGTAGCCACGCACTGCTCGGCAGTGACTGCCACTGCTACATACGCAAAGCGTTTCCAAGCCCAGGCTCCTGGCTCCTAACCCAGGCAGCATCCGTACAGCGTTGCAAGTCAGCTGTACTGCTTGCATCAAGCACCTCATCACCACTGCTTGCTGACTACACGCCCAGCTGTCAGGTCCCCCTGTGTTGCTGATACGCAGCCGGGTCAGCAGCAAGCAGCCCGGAGTTGGGCCCGCGCGCCGCGCCAGGTGCCCATGGCTGCATCTTTTACAGACTCCTTCAACGTCGCGCAAGCGGCCGCCATGTGCCTGGCCGAGGCGCGGCGCGGCAGCCAGGTGTGGCTGCTGCCGCAGGCGCGCTCGGGCGCCGCGCCCGGCGCGCCGTACGAGCCCGCCGCGGAGCATGCGCCGGCGAGCGCCGCCTCGCCCGCAGTGGCCGACGCGGGCCGGCCGGCTGCATGCGCGGGAGAGCCTGCGCCGGGCCTGCGCACGGCGGATGGCGGGCTGTGCGCGGACGACGCAGGGCCCGGACGGCACGCGGCGCCGGTAGCGGGAAGGCCCGGGGCGCGGCACAGGGCGACGCGGGCGCCGGCGGAGCATGCGGGCGCGGTGGAGCCGGGGGCGGGCGCGGCGGGGGGCGTGGTGGGCGGCCGCATGGCCCTGCGCGGCAGCCTGTCGGCGGACGAGCAGCGCGTGCTGGTCGCGCTCATGATGCTGCGCAGCGTGTACTGACCCTGCGGGCAGCGGGTGCGGGTTTCTATTGATTGCAGGGCTCCAGCTGTGGCCTGGTAGCTGCGGCTTGGGTACCCTGCGAGCTCGCATGCATGCGCTGACCCTGCTGAGCACCACCATGAATTGCCACGAGCCGCCCCGGCAACGGCATGGGCACCCTGCGAGCTCGCGTGCACATGCAGACCCAGCTTTTAGCCACCATTGTCACTGCGAGCCGCCCCGGCAGCGGCGTGGGTACCCTGCGAGCTCGCATGCACGCGCAGATCCTGTGAGGTAGCACTACGATCGCCATGGGCCGCCCCGGCTGCGGCGTGTGTACCCTGCGAGCTCGCATGCACGCGCAGGCCCTGCTGAGCACGACCACAGTGATTGCAAGCTGCTCAGGCAGCGGCGTGTGTACCCTTCAAGCTCGCATGCATGCGCAGGCCCTGCTATGTGCTACCATGGCCGCCGTGGGCTGCCTCGGCAGCGGCGCGGGTACCCTGCGAGCTTGCATGCACGCGCAGGCCCTGCTGTGCGGCACCACAGTGACTGTAAGCTGCCCACGCAGCGGCGTGGGTACCGTGCAAGTTCGCATGCACGTGCAGGCCCCGCTGTGGGGCACCACCGCTGCCGGGAGGCGCCCCGGCACTTTGCAGCGGCCGCGTCAGCGATCGCGCCGGCGGCCGCGTCGGCGGTTGCGCCGGCGCTAGCCGCACATGTCAACGCTATGTCGTTAGGATAGTGATGATAGCTAGGTCACAAACCTGGCGTGTGCTGCCATCCTCTGGCGCTGATCTCTGGCGGCTGCGCCTGTGCGTCCAGCGCGCTGAGCGCCAGGCGCCGTGACATCTTGGCAATATGAGCTATGTCTTGCATTGCCATATGAGGCGCTGTAAGCAGCCGCTATGCCGGCGCTAATGGCACGAGCATGACCATGTGTCACTAGCATGAAGACCCTACCAGACTTAAGTTAGTCGCTAACTGCCTGACCATCGTCGTGGCATCGGCACATATTGGCCTGCCCAGCCTGCCATTGGTCGTGCAGGTGCCACTGGTCGCCAACACCTGCTCAGGACCTCACTTGTGCTCGGACGGCCGACTGCTGCTTGCAGGTGGGTGTCCCCCGTTTTCTGACGGAAGGCAAATTTCTTCAGAACCTGGAGTCCTGATAGCGCCTGCAGGCCTGCTGGCACAGGCAGATCAGCCCACCGGCAACGGGCTTGTGTACCCCGAGGTGCGCCAGTCGCCAATCTCACAAAGCAGTCTGTTGAGCAGTGCAGTCCGGGTGCGCATTGTGGGCGCATTTGCGCAGGGTGCCCTGAGTTCTGCGGTCCAAGCCTGTTACCACCAGCACGTGCTCTGCTGCACAGCTTTGGGAGTGCTGGAGTATCCGTTATCAAAGGATGACGCACATCATCGCCCCTGCCCTTGCAGCTCCAGCCATCAGGTGCAGGATGTGACGGCTGTGGTATGTCAGTATCTACTCTTTGACACGAAAATAGGCAAGCTGGAGTGCCGTATAGGTCAACGTGCTCTGTGCGGGTGGCCTGGTGCCACAGGAGCTGTGGAGCGGCGCAGGTGCTGGCCCTGTGGTGGCGCGGGAACTGCTTGTATGGCGTAGTGGAGGCGCTGCTGACCCCATCTGGTCAAAGCGTTCGGGAGCTGTACGAGGGAGGCGCCCTGCTGGGCGCATCCGCCCGCGCCTGGACGTCGCTGGCGTGTGCTGACAGTGGCTGCTGCGCGGTCCTTGCGGACCTGCGCGTCATAGTGTGCGACCCCGTTGTATTTGCAAGGCCCTGACGCTGACTGCAATAGTTAATTGGGACAGCCATGCGCGCACGCCTCACCCCTGATACAGCTGAGGTCAGAGATATTAGCGCATGGTCCAGTTCAGAGCCATGTGTCAGAGCCTAACAGTTGACACCTGAATTACAGCAGGCGCCCGCAGGTTTGACCTGACATTGCGGCCGGCAGTCCGCTTATGCCTGGAGCCCTTGCAGCGCACTTCTAAGATTGAGTTGCGACTGACCCTGCTTTAAGCCACCACGGTCGCCACGAGCAGCCTTGGCAGCAGCGCGCGCACCCTGCGAGCTCGCGTGAATGTGCTGACGTGCTGTGCAGTCCCACGGTGACTGCAAGGCGATCCCGGCAGCGGCATGGGTATCCTGCGAGCTCGCGTGAATGTGCTGACCGCGCTGTGCAGCACCACGGTGACTGCAAGGTGCCCCGGCAGCGGCCTGGGTACCCTGCGAGCTCGCAGGCACCTCATGTTCGCGGTGAGCCGCCCCGGCAGCGGCCTGGGTACCCTGCGAGCTCGCATGCACCTCATGATGGCAGTGAGCCGCCCCGGCAGCGGTGCGGGTACCCTGCGAGCTCGCATGCACCTCATGATGGCTGTGAGGCGCTCCGGCAGCAGCCTGGGTACCCTGCGAGCTCGCATGCACCTCATGTTGGCAGTGAGGCGCTCCGGCAGCGGCCTGGGTACCCTGCGAGCTCGCATGCACCTCATGTTGGCAGTGAGCCGCCCCGGCAGCGGTGCGGGTACCCTGCGAGCTCGCATGCACCTCACGTTGGCAGTGAGCCGCCCCGGCAGCGGCCTGGGTACCCTGCGAGCTCGCATGCACTTCATGTTGGCACTGAGCGGCCCCGGCAGCGGCCTGGGTACCCTGCGAGCTGGCATGCACCTCATGTTGGCAGTGAGCCGCCCCGGCAGCGGCGCGGGTACCCTGCGAGCTCGCATGCACCTCATGTTGGCTGTGAGCAGCCTCGGGAGCGGCCTGGGTACCCTGCGAGCTCGCAGGCACCTCATGTTGGCAGTGAGCCGCCCTGGCAGCGGTGCGGGTACCCTGCGAGCTCGCAGGCACCTTATGTTGGCAGTGAGCCGCCCCGGCAGCGGCGCGAGTACCCTGCGAGCTCGCAAGCACCTCACGTTGGCAGTGAGCCGCCCCGGCAGCGGCCTGGGTACCCTGCGAGCTCGCAAGCACCTCACGTTGGCAGTGAGCCGCCCCGGCAGCGGCCTGGGTACCCTGCGAGCTCGCATGCACCTCATGTTCGCTGTGAGCCGCTCAGGCAGCGCT